>MDTE01138334.1_pt1 | contig 254258 bp, 242 predicted proteins | sample 811231 | NCBI WGS metagenome assembly MDTE01 (sample SAMN05326651, study PRJNA326480) | marine metagenome | isolation source: seawater | place: Indian Ocean: Red Sea | collected 2010
GAACATGCCTGCTGATAATATTAAACGGGCGATTCGACGAGGCACTGGTGAAGAGCCTGGCGTGTCTTACGAAGAGGTAACCTACGAGGCGTATGGGCCGGGTGGTGCAGCCCTCCTTATCGAATGTATGACGGACAATACCAACCGTGCCGTTGGCGAGATACGACACTTACTTTCAAAACATAACGGCAATCTTGGTACAACGAATTCTGTTGCGTGGATGTTTGAGAAGCATGGATATATTGTGGTCGAAAAAGCCGGTGTTGATGAAGAGACATTGATGGCCGCTGTGATTGAGGCAGGCGCTGATGACTTTAAGGATGAGGGTGAAAATTGGGAAATCATTAGTTCCCCTGAACTGTTTGAAGAAATTCGAGTGGCGGTTACGTCTGCCGGGGTTGAACCAATGTCGGCTCAGATTGCGATGCTACCCCAGAATTTAATCAGACTCGAAGGTAAGCAGGCACAGCAAATGATCAAACTAATGGACGTATTGGAGGACCAGGATGACGTTCAAAATCTTTGGTCAAATTTTGATGTTGATACAAAGGAGATTGAGGCCTCGCTCGCGTGAGAATTTTCGGGGTCGATCCTGGCTCCGTGCACACTGGATACGGATGTATCCATATGTCTGGGAGTCGGTTAGGGGTTCTGACAAGTGGTGTGATATCTCCACCCCCCCGAGCAACATTCCCTGAAAAATTGTTAACGGTACATGCTGGCCTTTCAAAAATAATAAGAACTCATGAGCCTGAAGTTGTTGCGATCGAAGACTTATTTTATGCGCGCAATGCTCGTAGTGCTTCAAAGTTGGGTCACGTGAGAGGGGTAGTGATGTTGGCTGCAGCAGAAGCCGGTATATCGGTTGCCGAATATTTGCCAACACAGGTGAAGCAAGCAGTAGTTGGGTACGGTCGAGCAGACAAGCAGCAGGTGCGTGACATGGTGATGCTGTTATTAGGATTAAAGAGTCCGCCTCAAACACTCGACGTTTCAGATGCCTTGGCGGTTGCGATTTGCCATGCGCATTTGGTTGGGTCTGCTGAAACACAAGTTTCGTTGCGTTCGACTAAGGGTGTTGCACGAACTTGGCGTCGTTATCGACCGGATTAGATCGAACAATGAAGGGCGGTCATCTGTTTGTGCAGCAATACGGTGACATTAGGCGAAGAAATTGTTGCCGTGCGATTGAACCATTAATGGTTCTTAGATCTTTGGTTATTAGTGCAAGGGTTTATCGATGATTGCGACTTTGCATGGTTTGTTGACGGAGAAGACCCCTAGTAGTCTTGTCGTGGATGTTGGTGGCGTAGGCTACGAAGTCAGTGTGCCGCTTTCAACATTTTATGCTTTAGGAGAACTAGGTGCGGAAGTTGACTTGCGGATACATACTCACGTTCGAGAAGATGCACTGTCGCTTTTTGGGTTTGCGACGCAGCTAGAGATCGATTTATTTGTGCGCCTCATCTCGATCAGTGGTGTTGGGCCTCGCCTTGCGCTAGCTGTTCTTTCTGGTCTTGAACCTCCTGACTTGTTTCGGGCGATACAGGGAAACGATATCGTTCGATTGCAGGGGATTCCTGGTGTGGGAAAAAAAACGGCGGAGCGGATCAGTCTTGAACTAAAGGATAAGTTGCCGTCGAATATAGTGATTGAAGGTGCGACAAAAGATTTCGAAAATGAGACTGAACAATTACGAAGCGATGTGATGTCGGCGCTCTCGAACCTCGGCTATCATCAACCTTTAGTAGAGCGTGCGGTTGAAGAGGTTTTGACTGGAGAATTACATACTTTCGAGGAAACGTTGCGGCAGGCGCTTCGAGAATTAGCAAAATAGTCAAAGTGCAAACCCTACTAAAGGGAAATGCGCGATTGGAAAGTGTTCGATAAAAAATGAACACAGATAACATCCTTAGCTCAGTCCAAGTTGATGAGGACGCTCAATACGAAGCAGGACTTCGTCCTCGCCGCCTTGATGATTACATCGGACAAGACCGTGTTAGGGAGAATCTGACAGTTGCGATAACGGCGACTCGAAACCGTGAAGAAGCATTGGATCACGTACTACTGTATGGACCACCAGGCCTTGGTAAAACTACGTTGGCCTATGTAATTGGGAATGAGCTTGGGGTGCAGGTTCGTGGTACATCTGGTCCTGTACTCGAGAAGCCAGGTGATTTGGCGGCTCTCCTAACAAATTTAAAAGATAGGGAAGTGCTCTTTATTGATGAGATCCATCGGATGAGCTCGGCCATAGAGGAGATTTTGTACTCAGCTATGGAAGACTACGAACTTGACATCGTCATTGGTCAAGGTCCTGGGGCACGATCGGTTAAGGTGCCGCTCCAGAAGTTTACGTTGATAGGGGCGACGACAAGAGCAGGCTTATTGACGTCACCCCTCCGGGCGCGGTTTGGTTTAGTGCATCGACTCGATTTTTACACCGAAGGTGATCTTGCAGAAATTATCTCCCGGTCGGCTCGTATACTGGATGTGCCGATTGTCGACGAAGCGACCGGTGAGTTGGCGCGGCGTTCTCGTGGGACGCCGAGGGTTGCGAATCGATTACTACGTCGCGTTCGGGATTATGCAGAAGTTAGAGCAGATGGGATGATTACTCTTGAGGTGGCTAGTCAAGCCTTGACGTTACTTGAAGTAGACCATCAAGGATTTGATGAAGCGGATCGTCGATTGTTGCGAGCGATTATCGACAAATTTAACGGTGGGCCTGTTGGTTTAAATAGTATTGCTGCTGCTATTAGCGAAGAAAAAGAGGCAATTGAAGATATCTATGAACCCTATCTCATCCAGTTAGGATTCCTCGATCGTACGCCGCGAGGCCGTGTGGCAACGGCTCGTGCGTATGATTATTTTGGTCTACCGACACCGGACCGCCATCCACGCCTGTTGTAGATGGATTGTTGGTGCTAGAGACCCCAATTCGATAAAGGACGGCTTCGAGTGAAAAAAGAGATGACTGGACGTTTGGCTGGAAACCGTCCTTTGCGAAGGGTCAAGATCGCATCGCTCGGCACCTATGTGCCTCCTCGTGTGTTGACGAATGCAGACCTTGAACAGATGGTTGATACAACCGATCAATGGATTTTGAAGCGAACTGGTGTACGAGAACGCCATATTGTCGATAAGGGCGTAGCGTCTTCAGATTTAGGTAAGGAAGCCGCGGCTATTGCTCTGGACCAAGCTGGTATCACAGCCGATCAGATCGGATTCATTGTGGTCGCGACAACGACACCGGACATGTTTTTTCCTAGTACAGCATGTTTGCTTCAAGACAAGTTGTCAGCGACTAATGCATGGGGTTTCGACTTAGGTGCTGCTTGCTCTGGATTTACTTATGCATTGACGACAGGTGCGCATATGGTTGCAAGTGGTGCGCATGACCATGCATTGGTTGTTGGTGCAGACGTGATGTCGTCGATTATCGACTATAAAGATCGTGCCACCTGCGTGCTTTTTGGTGATGGCGCAGGTGCGGTCGTGGTGTCACCTGCTGATGAAGATGGATTGGCTATTCTTGACTTTGCGCACGAGATTGATGGTAGCGGAGGCCCTGCCTTGCGAATGCCAGCCGGCGGAAGTTTACGACCGGCTAGTCACGAGACGGTTGATGACCGATTACATTATGTGCATCAAGATGGTCCAGCCGTATTTAAATTTGCGGTACGAAAAATGGTTGAAATTTGTCGTCGCGTAATGGAGCAGAATCAACTGAATGCTGATGACATTGACCTGTTTGTTTCACATCAAGCAAACCGCCGCATTATCTTGAATGCGGCGGAACATTTGGGTGTGGGGACAGATAAAATTGTTATTAATATTGAGCGGTTTGGTAATACGACAGCGGCGACAATCCCCTTGGCGTTAGCGGATGCGCGAGCAGATGGTCGATTGCAAAAAGGCTCGCGTGTTTTGCTCGTTTCGGTTGGAGCTGGTTTTACCGTTGGAGCGGTTTTATTGCGGTGGGCATTCTGAGAATATGTTGCATAAGGGTTAGTGGTTTTTGAAGGACTGGGTCTTTCTCGTAAGATTCTGATAAATCTGACCGAATACAGAAACCTCAAAATCGTGCTGACGGCCTTCTATTATTTTAGACAGACTCGTCTATGGATCTTTCGGAGTTTGATTTCCATCTACCAGACGAATTGATCGCTCAAGAAGCTGAGTCAAAGCGGGATGCGGCGCGCTTGATGAGGCTGAATCGCGAGTCGGGAGAGATATCGCATCACCGTGTTTATGACCTGGCCGGTCTTCTCAAACCAAGTGACCTCATAGTCGTTAACGACTCGCGTGTTATCCCGGCCCGGTTGTTGGGTCGGCGTCATCCTAGTGGAGGCAAGGTCGAGTGTTTATTACTGTCTCGCCTAGACGAGACGCGGTGGGAAGTACTTGTGCATCCTGGCCAAAAACTTCGCGAAGGAGCCCGAGCGATATTTGAGCGGGATAACCATTGTCTCGAACTTGAGGTTCTCTCTTGTCATTTTCATGGAAGACGGATAGTTCGCTTGGTGGCGTCGGGTGATGATGTTGAAACTGCCATCGATGCCATCGGGCATATTCCGTTACCGCCTTATATCAAACGAAAAGATCAACCGTCAGATCGTGAGCGATATCAGACTGTTTTTGCTCGGATACGGGGTTCTGTGGCTGCGCCGACAGCGGGGTTGCATTTTACGCCTGAGCTCCTTGGTCAGTTAAGTGACCAAGGTATTTTGCAGCAGGCGATCACGCTTCATGTTGGATATGGAACATTTGAACCTGTTCGTACAGCGAAGGTGGAAAACCATCGTGTGGCCTCAGAGCATTATTACGTATCGGAAGAAACTGCTGACGCCGTGAATCGCGCGCTTGATGACGGACGAAGAGTTATTGCGGTCGGCACGACTACAACACGAACTCTTGAGGCAGTTGCGCGTTTGAATGGAGGGCGTTTGCGATCTGGCGAAGGGAAAACGGACTTATATATTCACGGTAGTTTCGACTTCCAGGTTGTTGGGGGGTTATTGACAAATTTTCATTTGCCACGGTCGTCACTGCTCTTGCTCGTGGCTGCGTTTGCGGGTCATGAAAGGATCCTGGCGACTTATGGACAGGCGGTAGCTAGACGTTACCGATTTTATAGCTATGGTGATGCGATGCTCATACTCTAAGCCCTAGCGTCTCAGCCCCTCCCCCTGACATAATGTTCAGCTTAGTGCCGGTGTAGCTCAGCTGGTTAGAGCGAGCGGCTCATATCCGCTAGGTCCGGGGTTCAAGTCCCTGCGCCGGCACCAACCTTTAATTTGTGAGTTCGCTTCGGCGATTAAGAATCATTTCGTTTTGCTGGGCGAATAGCTTAGGGACAACGCGTAGTTATTCCTGTCGCCCTTGGTGCCGTTTGTCAGTTTTTCAGAAGTATTTGTGTTTATGGTTGAACTGAGTCAGCGTGTCGAATTCACGAACAACGAATACGGGCTTATTGCCGAAGGGGACCGCGTTGTTGTTGCTCTTTCTGGAGGTGGAGATTCTGTTGCACTTGCTCACTTGCTATGCGCGATGTCGGCTATGGCCTCATGGTCAGTCGTAGGATTTCTTCACATTAATCATCAGTTGCGTGCTGTTGCAACTGAGGATGCAGACTTTTGCCGAAAATTATCAGACGAATTACATGTTCCATTTTTCATTGAGACGGTGAATGTTGAGGTTATGTCGCGCAATCGTGGGATATCCATTGAAGAAGCGGGTCATCGTCTTCGATATGAAATCTTTAATCGAATTTGCCTGAGTCAGGTAGCTGATTGTGTGGCCACTGGTCATACTCGTGACGATTTAGCAGAGACCGTATTGTTGAGACTTATTCGTGGCGCTGGGCCGCGAGGCTTGGCTGGTATTCATCCCCGTAATGGCTGTGTGGTGCGTCCTTTACTCGACGTAACGAGGAAAGAACTTCGAGAGTATTTGAAAGTGCGGGGTTTGCCCCATCGTGAAGATGCGACTAACGAAGATACCTCCGTGGCGCGCAATAGAATTCGCCACTCACTCATTCCATTTCTGAAGACGAACTTTTCTGAGCGTATTGTTGATGTGTTGGCGCGGGAAGCGTCAATTGCTCGAGCGGATGATGAATGGATGGAACATGAAGTAGATCAGGCAGTTGGTCAGATGTTGAGTTACGGAAAAGAGGTGGCCGATATTGATTGTGATGCGATAGCCAAGTTGCCTACTGCTCTCTCCAGACGTGTATTAAAGCGAGTGCTTGAGCATGTCGGCGGGCGTCCAGTTAGCTTTGATCAGACAAATCGACTGCGTAGTCTGATCAGTGCATCGTACCGGTCAGATGTCGCAGTAGACTTTCCTGGCAGTCGTTTGATTCGAAGCCCAAACCGAACGCAGCTCATTCGGTGCCAAGGCCGATGCGGTAATCGTCAATCGCTAGTGTCTGAGTTTGAATATGCATTGCCAATACCGGGTGAAGTGAAAATTCCTGAGCTCGGAGAAATTGTTTCCGCGACACCATCTGGCAGCGTACCGAGTCTGTCAGCCAGGGGGAGGACGGTCGCGGTGAGCAGTGTAAGGATAGTCTCACCTCTAACGGTTCGAAATTGGCGCCCGGGAGACGTTATTCAACCGTTGGGACTTGGCGGGCACAAAAAACTACAGGACCTTTTTGTGGACCGAAAAATCTCTAAAGCTCAAAGGAGGACGATCCCTATTGTGGCCGATTCTAGCGGCAAAATCGTCTGGGTGGCTGGACAAACGCTCGATGAGGATTTTCGGGTCACCGATAGTGACCGAGGCGTGCTAATCTTGAAAGTGACGAAGTTAGGAGATTCAGTTTGAACACCTCAGTCAAAAGTTTTGCGTTCTGGATGGTACTGGTTGTTGCTGTTGTCTTGATCTGGAATTTTTCTACTCAATTTCAGGCCGGAGATAATGCCGTGTCGTTCAGTGAATTTGTCCGGATGGTCGATGCAGGCCAAGTCGAAGACGTCACTCTAGCCGGAAATGAAGTGACTGGGTCAACCACGTCTGGCGAGCAATTTCGTACCTTTGCACCGCCTCAATATGAAGGATTAGTGAATAAGTTAGTTGAACGCGATGTGGCTGTTAGTGCGAAGGATGCTGCCGGTAGTCCGTGGGCGACTTTGTTATACACCTGGGCTCCAATTTTGCTTATCTTGGGCTTCTGGATTTTCTTCATGCGGCAGGTACAAAGTGGTGGAAATAAAGCGCTGTCTTTTGGAAAAAGTCGGGCAAAACTTTCGTCCAGCACTCAGAAGAAAGTTACGTTTAAGGATGTTGCCGGTGTAGACGAACCGAAGGACGAACTCCAAGAGATTATTGAGTTTTTGCGGGAACCACAGAAGTTTCAGAAATTGGGAGGTCGAATTCCGAAGGGTGTTCTGTTGATGGGGCCTCCAGGAACCGGAAAAACCTTGCTCGCGCGTGCAGTGGCCGGAGAAGCCAACGTGCCGTTTTTCTCCATAAGTGGTTCCGATTTTGTGGAGATGTTCGTTGGCGTTGGAGCCTCTCGTGTTCGCGATCTGTTTGAACAAGGTAAAAAGAACGCACCATGCATCGTGTTTATTGATGAGATCGATGCAGTGGGACGTCATCGTGGCGCTGGTCTTGGCGGTGGGCACGATGAGCGAGAGCAAACATTGAATCAACTGCTCGTTGAGATGGACGGTTTTGAGTCAAATGAGGGTGTCATCTTAGTGGCGGCGACCAATCGACCCGACGTACTCGATCCGGCGTTGTTGCGGCCAGGTCGATTTGACCGTCGTATTTCGGTAGATCGTCCTGATGTAAAAGGCAGAGAGGGAATTCTCGGCGTGCATACGAGAAAGATTCCGCTTTCAGATGATGTAGATGTGCACGTTGTGGCTCGAGGAACCTCTGGGTTTTCAGGGGCCGACCTTGCAAATTTGGTTAATGAGGCGGCTCTTAATGCGGCCCGTTACAATCAGAAGCTTGTTCAGATGCAAGATTTCGAGTTTGCAAAAGATAAGGTCCTAATGGGGTCTGAGCGTCGATCGATGGTCATCAATGATGAAGAAAAGCAAGTCACCGCGATACACGAAGCCGGTCACGCTTTATTGACTGTTTTACTACCGCACGCAGATCCAATTCACAAAGTCACGATTATTCCACGTGGGATGGCATTGGGGGTCACACAGCAGTTGCCAGAAGGTGACAAGCACAACTACTCTCGTGATTACTTGAACGATCAGATTGCTATTTTGCTGGGTGGGCGATTAGCGGAAGAACTAACCAACGAAGATGTAACGACGGGCGCCGGCAATGACCTTGACCGCGCGACAGACATGGCGAGACGTATGGTCTGTGAGTGGGGTATGAGTGATGTTGTTGGACCGTTGACCTTTGGAAAAAAAGAAGAACAGGTTTTTCTTGGACGTGACTTTGCGCAGTCGCAAGATTACAGCGAAGGCACAGCAATTCGAATTGATCAGGAAATTAAGCGGATCGTTACAGAAAATTACGATCGAGCTCGTCACGAACTTCAGACACACAAAGATGAGCTGGTTCGGATAGCTGAAGAACTACTCATTAGAGAGGTTCTTGATGCTGAGCAGGTGAAGCGAATCGCAAAAGGTCTTCCGATTGAAGATCCTTTGCCGGATTCGACGACGGGATCTTCTTCTCCGACGGGGACCGCGTCTGAGAAGAACGACGAACAGTCGAACATTGTGCCGCCGGTACCTTCGCTCGATAAAGCTGTTCCTCAAGAATAGTTCTAATTAGTTCACACTGATCCACTGGGTGAAGGCTTCCGTAATTTTTCGACGGACTTATGGCCCTATGATGGCACTACGTAAACCCTACTCTCTTTCGTTGCCGGGAGGAACGACATTTGAGCTTGGCGAACGTACTCGTGTCATGGGTGTTGTTAATGTAACACCAGATTCATTCGCTGATGGTGGGGATTTTTTTATTCCACAACGAGCGGTTGATCGCGCACTTGAGCTCGAAGATGCAGGCGCAGATATTCTTGATATTGGAGGTGAGTCTACTCGCCCTGGCGCGGCACCGCTTTCGGTTGAAGAGGAATTGCGTCGAGTGATTCCGGTTCTCAAACAGCTCAGTGAACGTGTTGGCGTGCCAATGTCAATCGATACTTACAAAGGTCCGGTGGCGGAGGCTGCTCTTGATCTTGGCGCAGTCGTAATTAATGACATTTCTAGTCTTACTTATGACCCGTTGCTTGTCTCAGTAGTTGCTAAGCGTGGTGTGCCGATCATACTGATGCATAACCGCGGTAGATCTCAGCAAATGTATCGTGAGGCGTCGTATGAAAACGTTGGGCAAGAAGTAGCGATTGAGCTTCTGGCGACTATTGAAAGAGCGGTAAATGCTGGTATTGCCCGTGAGCAGATAGTGGTTGATCCGGGGTTAGGGTTTGCTAAACAGGCGCATCATTCAACAGCCGTTTTGGCTGATTTACCAGTCCTTAATTCACTTGATCGTCCCATTTTGGTGGGAGCTTCCCGGAAATCGTTTTTGGAGTTAATGCTGGGGACTCGTTCGCCTCAAGATCGGGAATGGGGAACGGCAGGGGCGGTCGCCGTCGCAGCGCTTCTTGGTGCTCATATTGTTAGAGTTCATGATGTCTCCGCTCACAGCGATGTAGTACGTGTAGTCGATGCCCTTAGGTCTGTCCGTGTTGGAACAGAGCAGAATTTGGAACGAGAGTGTTAGACAGTCTATTGAGTACGTTGAGCGGAATTCGATTTGGATGGCGTGACGCACTCGACATTCTTATCGTTGCGTTTATCGCGTACGAATTTCTCAAATTGATACGTCATACGCGAGCCGTGCAAATTGGAATAGGAGCAGTTCTGGTCATTGCGATGTATTACTTTTCAGAAGTGGCGATGCTTCGGACGGTTAACTGGTTTGTCGGAAACTTACTTACCTATGTGGTTTTTGCGGCGATCGTCTTATTTCAGGCTGACCTTCGGCGCGTTTTGTCACGACTTGGCCGGGCGTCGTTGTTTCGGCATTTTACCCGTAGAGGTGTCACGAACGAGATGGTAGAGGAGATCGTTACAGCAGTCGGGATGCTTTCTGAGCGAAGGGTCGGTGCTTTGATTGCTATCGAGAAGGATATTGGTCTTCGCACGTATGTCGATAGCGGAATTTATCTCGACGCCCGTGTGACGTACGATTTGCTCGTTAGTGTGTTCCAGTTGGAGTCGCCATTGCATGATGGCGCAGTGATTATTCAAGAGAATCGTGTGGCTGCTGCCTCATGCTTTCTTCCACTCACAGTGAATGCCCAAAGTACGAGTTTGGGAACTCGGCACAGAGCAGCTATAGGGTTGACTGAAGAATCGGATGCTGTGGCACTTATAGTTTCTGAGGAGACTGGTATTGTCTCATTGGTGCGTGACGGAGAGATCGAGGGTGGTCTAGATAGTGAACAGCTTACTGAGCGTCTAGATTTAGCTATGCGTAGGCGACGCAATCGGCGGCGAAGTTCTAAGAAGAAAGAAAAGTGATGTTCTACCGATTTTTCGTCGAGAACCTTGGACTTAAGTTGCTAGCAACCGCTTTGGCAACGGGGTTTTGGTTAAGTGTGGCTGGAGAGGGAGTGATCGAACGTGGCTTCGAGGTTCCGGTCGGATTTGAAAATGTACCAGCGGATTTGCAAGTGGCTGGCGATCCTCCTGATACCGTACACGTGCGTGTACGGGGGCCGATGAGTATTGTGAATCGACTTGCCCTCGGAGATGTTGTTGCAGTACTCGATCTTACAGGAGAACGTCCAGGTGAACGACGACTGTTCGATATGTTTGCCGATCGTGTACGTGTTCCGTTCGGTGTCGAGGTGATTCAAGTGATTCCTTCGACGATTACCGCTGCACTTGAGAGAGCAGGCGAACCGCGCACAGTACCCGTAGTACCAGACATCGAAGGGCGACCGGCAGAAGGTTTTACCGTTGGTCGTATTTCAACAGTGCCGGAATCTGTAGAGATCATTGGCCCCAATAGCCTGCTCAATAACGTAGCGGAAGCGATTACGGAACCGGTTTCAATTGAAGGTTCGAGTGAGCGCGTGCAATCTTTGGTTACTATCGGTGTGTCTCACCGAGTGCTTCGCCTTCAAACACCTAGTTCAGCTGAAGTGACCGTTGAAATTGTTCCGGCACCGGTGGAGCGCAATCTGCAGGGTGTGACGGTATCGAGTCGAAGTGTTGAACCAGGTCTACGCGTTTCCATTGAGCCTGTTGATGTCACAGTAGGTGTCCGTGGTTCTGAGGCATTGCTGGAAAACGTCGAAGATGGTGGGGTTGAAGTATTTGTCGATCTTGCCGGTCTCTCTACTGGCCGTTACAATCTTCCAGTTACGGTTGCGTCGAGTGCTGATGTAGGAATTACGCACATCGACCCGCCAAATGTAGTCGTTGTATTGCAATAAGCGTAGGTTGTCCCGCCCACATTCTCAGGGTATTTAGGATATTCATTGCAGTCGATGTTTGGAACTGACGGTGTTCGTGGCACGCCAGGTCATGAACCTCTTGATGCTGCCACAGTTGTCAGCTTGGGTGCTGCTATGGCGGCGGAGTTGGGCAATTTTCCGCGTATTGTTTGTGGCCGAGATACGAGAGACTCAGGCGTATGGCTCGAGCAGCACTTTGCGGCTGGGGTTTCTAGTGAAGGAGGAACGGTTATCAGTGCGGGTGTTATGCCGACTCCTGGAGTGTCGTTGATTACGGGAAGTAAGGATTTTGACGCGGGTGTTGTTATCTCGGCGTCTCATAATCCACATCCGGATAATGGCATTAAGTTGTTGCAGGCGAATGGTGAGAAAAGTTCTCGAGAGTTTGAAAATCGTATTGAAGCTCGTGTTCAACGAAGCGCTAATGTAGTTCGAGAATTACCAAATAAACCAGTCAGCATGGCCGATTTCGGTGACTTGTATACCGACCATTTGATTCAAATAGTTGGAGATGTTGATTTGTCAGGTATGTCAATTGCTATTGATTGTGGACATGGAGCGACATCGGGCATTGCGCCTCTTGTCATGAATAAGTTGGGTGTATCGTGCGTAAAGATCCACGCAGAACCGAATGGCCACAATATTAATCAAGAAAGTGGTTCTACACACCCTGAGACACTCCAGCAGGCAGTAGTTGATGGGTGCTGTCAACTCGGATTCGGATTTGATGGAGACGGTGACCGTGTGATCCTCGTTGACAGTAGAGGTGAGATTGTTGACGGTGATGGAGTGCTGTTCGTGGCCGCACGTCATTTACTAGGATCGAGTCGCCTCCGTTCTAACGGTATTGTGGCTACTGTGATGAGTAATTTTGGTCTTGAGGTTGCGTTAGCGGAGTCTGGTATTCAGGTTCATCGATGTCAAGTCGGCGATTGGCATGTGAGGGAGGAGATGCAGAAAAGGTCCGTTTGCTTGGGTGGTGAGCAGTCTGGCCATATTATCTTTTCTGACTGGTTGCCCACAGGGGACGGGTTGGCCACGGCTTTGCTCATGATGTGCATGGTGGCTCAGAGTGGTCAAGCACTTCACGAACTTCTGACTGATTTTTCGGTTTTCCCTCAGACACTTCTTAACGTTTCGGTGAAGAAGAAACGGGACCTTGCAACTGTGCCAGAATTTATGACAGTTGTTCATAAGGCAGAACAACAATTAGACGGACATGGTCGTGTATTGGTCCGTTACTCTGGCACGGAATTGTTATTACGTATCATGGTTGAGGGGCCGGACCAGGATATGGTCGATCAATTGGCTGCAAACATTGCAGCGTGTGCTCAAGAACGATTGGTGTAGGTCTTGGACTACATCACACTTATGAGATCTCGATAACATGAGACTTGGCGTAAATATCGATCACGTTGCAACTGTTCGACAGGCCAGACAAGTTCGCGAACCCGAACCCGTGACCGCGGCGTTATTGGCTGAGCTTGCTGGCGCTGACGGGATTACCGTTCATTTACGTGGCGATCGTCGACACATTCAAGAGCGAGATCTTGACTTGCTTAAAGAAGTGTTGTCGGTGAAGCTCAACATAGAGATGGCGGCGACACGGGAGATGGTTACGATTGCTCGGCGCGTAACGCCAGCACAAGTGACCTTAGTGCCAGAACGCCCCAATGAACTTACGACTACCGGCGGGCTTGATGTGGTACGCCATGCCGAACCGTTGAAAAATACAGTAGTTCGGCTTCAAGAGGCAGGAATTCAAGTTAGCCTGTTCATTGACGCGGATCTTAAACAAGTTCGCAAAGCATGTGCTATTGGGGTCGAAGCGATTGAAATTAATACAGGGCCGTATGCTGACTCAAGCGAAGATGATCAGCGGAATTGTTTGTCAAAAGTTGTTTCGGCCGCACGACTTGCGAAACGACAGCGTCTCGAAGTGTTGGCCGGTCATGGGTTGACGTATATGAATATTGGACCGATAGCATCGATTGAAGAGATTGTTGAGGTGAATATTGGACACAGCCTTGTCTCGAGAGCCGTTTTGGTGGGGATAAAACAAGCTGTTCGAGAAATGCGTCATCTACTTGCGTAATACTTGGTCGGGAAGCACAATCTCGGCAATTAAAGGCCACGAGATGTATCATCGATATTCATGTTGCTGGGATGGCTAATACGACTTTTGCTTGCGGTGCTAGTCATTCGTGTGGTCTGGTACTTTGTTTCAAGGCTTGTCGCTGGCGTGCGGAAGGGGTCATCAAGTTCGACGGAGGACAGTGTGGTTCTTGTTAAAGATCCCGTTTGTGGAACATATATCAGGCGCGTCGATGCGTTCAGCGCGCGTGCGGGGCACGAAACCCACTACTTCTGTTCCGAACGGTGTCAGCAGGCGTTTGTGAAGACGGCGTGAGATGAGCACTGAAGAATTAAAGCGGTCTGAGGTGGTTGAGGTTGGTAGGCGATTACACGAACGAACTTATGTCGCTTCCAATGACGGTAATATCAGTGTCCGGCTAGACGACGAGCGTCTCTTGACGACACCAAAAGGAGTCTCGAAGGGATTCATGACTCCAGATATGCTTGTTGTTACGGATTTTGAAGGACAGAAAATTTCTGGAGAACGAGATCCTTCTTCAGAGCTACCTATGCACCTTGCGGTGTATGAACGGCGCCCTGATGTGACCGCAGTTGTTCATGCGCATCCACCCGTTGCAACTGGATTTGCTGTTGCGGGAATTCCACTTGATCGTGCTGTTCTTGCTGAAGTCATTACTACATTAGGGAGCATACCTATTGCGGACTACGGCACTCCGTCGACCCATGAATTAGCCGATGCGGTGGGAAAATACATCAAAATTCATGATGGGTTACTGTTGGCGAACCATGGTGCTATAACGGTATCCGGTAGTTTGATGAGTGCCTACTACAAGATGGAAACCGTTGAGCATTTTGCGCGTATCAGTGTTGTGGCACGGCTGTTGGGGCGGGAACGGTTACTTTCACGGGAAGAAGTAGATCGGTTACAGGATTTGAGGGATATGTATGGTATTTCTGCGCCTGCGCCGATCTGCCCGGATGGCATCATTACAGAGAATGATGAGACGTGTCAGGTGCTCGATTCACCGGTGGTACCAGGGAAGCAGGTGGTTGATGATGTCCCTAGTAAATCACGTTCCAGTGAAATACCAGTGGGCGGTGAGGGTCAAATTCGTTTAACATACCGCGAACTTGCGGCCTTGATTGAAGACGCCGTCAACCATTTACGATAGAAACGCGTTGGGGGGACAGTATGGGTGAAGCGTTGGGAATGGTCGAGACCAAAGGTCTTGTTGCAATGATTGAGGCGGCAGATGCGATGGTTAAGGCGGCAAAGGTGACCCTTGTCGGTTGGGAGAAAATCGGTGCGGGTTATGTCACAGCTATCGTTCGCGGTGATGTTGCCGCGGTGAAAGCGGCGACAGACGCGGGAGCGGCTTCCGCACGACGAGTTGGGGAGCTCGTTTCTGTTCACGTTATCCCGCGTCCTCACTCCAATCTTGAGGATGCCTTGCCGATCGGGAAGTCTGGCAAATAGGCAGTGATTCTTGCGAAGGTTGTGGGAACTGTAGTCGCCACGCGTAAGGATGAGCGTCTGGTCAGTCAGAAACTCCTTTTAGCGCAGCCGGTTGACGCAAAGCGAAAACCACAGGGCGGACATTTGGTCGCAGTGGATACTGTGGATGCCGGTGTGGGTGAGACTGTACTGATTGTGAGTGGTAGCTCAGCAAGAATGGCCGCAGACCTTAAGGAGTCCCCTGTTGACGCGGCTATCGTGGGCATTGTTGATACGGTAGAGATTGATTTCGACTAATGCAGCTCGCGAGAGTGATTGGCTGCGTCATTTCTACCCACAAAGACCAAAGTTTGACGGGCCACAAGCTCTTGGTTTTGCAACCAGTTACTCCATTGCGAACTGAAGTTGGACGTCCGGTTGTAGCGGTCGATTCAGTAGGGGCTGGTGTCGGTGAAGAAGTGTTCTTCGTCCGAGGTCGAGAAGCGACCCTTCCATTTTTGCCCGACCAAGTCGTAACAGATGCTAACGTCGTCGGCATCGTCGACCAGTGGTCTCATCAGTCTGAGACACAGGAATAATCGTGCGAATTGGACGTGTGACTGGTGTTGTTGTTTCGACACAAAAGCATGAAACCTTAGATGGAGCCAAGCTTTTGCTTGTTCAACCGATCGATGCTGATGGTCATGCATCTGGCATGACGGTGTTGGCGGTTGATGCGGCGCAGGCTGGTATCGGTGACACGGTGTTGTTGGTGATGGAAGGCCGTGCGGCTGGCCAGGCCGTGCGCCGACGGTCGACTCCGGTTGACACCGCTATTGTGGGTGTAATTGATTCGGTGACTCATTGACAAAAGCGACTGAAAAACGTGTGGTCAGTGCCGTTGAGGAGGTCATACGTCGTCATTTTTCGATGAAGTTTTATGGAGGTAAACACCATGTATTGCCGGCTGACACAGTAACTGCCCAGTCGAGTCAGCTGGAGTCTGCCGTCGACAATATGTCTATTGACTTGTCGGATGGAGTTTGCATCATCGAATCGACTGTGCTTTGCGAGTATTGCGGTTACTGCCGGTCTCATGGCTATTAAGCAGTCTCCCTCTGTCGGTGTGGTTATGCGTCGGCTTGCTCGAGCTATTGAACGCATGGACAATCCTGCGATTGAGAAATTAGCGGCAGAACAGAAGGGTGATTCGTTTCAGGTGTTGATTGCAACGCTCTTGTCCGCGCAAACGAAAGATGCGGTGACTTTTGAAGCGTCAACCCGTCTTTTTCGTCGAGCGAGGACGCCCCAGGCGATGGCACGTCTGTCTACTGCAACCTTAGAGCGACTGATTTACCCGGTGAGTTTTTATCGCAATAAGGCACGGCAGGTGAAAGAAGCGAGTCGACAGATCCTGTCACGATTCGGGGGAACGGTCCCGACTACGATGTCCGATCTTTTGACATTACCTGGTGTTGGACGGAAAACGGCGAATCTGACTTTGATCGTTGCTCAAGAGAGTACGTCAAACATTTGTGTTGATACGCATGTTCACCGGATTTCAAATCGGCTCGGCTGGGTCATGACGAAGACTCCGGAACAGACAGAACAAGAGCTCTATGCTGTGGCTCCACGACGTTGGTGGGCGTTAATTAACTTGTACTTGGTGACATGGGGACAAAATATTTGTCGCCCCGTTTATCCCAGGTGCACGGCATGTGCAGTTGAATCAGTCTGTCCTCGCGTTGGTGTGACGAGGATCGGTAAGTCTTAGTCATGTCTTGTGAATCGACGAATGACCTGATCGGTACGATTAGGAATCACCACGGGACATTGTCGCCAGTGTTGAGACGAACGAGTCGATGGCAGTGACGACATCCGTTGGGTCAGCACTGAAATTATTAGCCAGAATCGAGAAAGCAAGTTGTTCGTTATCGGCGGTTGTGACGTAGCCGGCTAATGCTTGGACATGTGACATAGAGCCGGTTTTTGCGCGGGCATTGCCGGCACTGGTGGTTTTCGCGAACCTCGTTCTCAGGGTGCCGTCCTTGTTGGCGATCGGTAAAGTCGCAAGAAAAAGACTCTTATCTCGTTCGCTTTGGTGGAGGCGAATAAGGATGTCTGTCAGAGCACTGGCAGTGAGATAGTTGTAGCGAGAAAGCCCTGATCCGTCTACGACAATGGCACGGTTACGCTGGATACCCCAATCAGCGAGTAATTTCGTGGCAATAGCAGAGCCAGTATCACCGAAGCTGACGCCGAGTCGTCGAAAGATTGATTCTGCAAAGAGATTTTGACTCTGTTTCATCATATCCACGGCTATTGTTGATAGCGGTTCAGATTGGTTTTTCAGTACGATATTTAGTTGGTTTGAAGATAAGCTTTGTTGGCTTTCAGTTAAGCGATCGATATCAACAGCATCGCCGAGAACAACGATTCCCTCGGCTTCTAAAGCGGTAAGGAGTGCCTGCACAAAGAAACTTGTCGGATTGGCGATGGCTACTGAACGGACGACTGCACTAGACCCTAGACCAATCGAGCCCGACATCACCAAATTTGGCGTGTTCGGTATTCGATGAAGTTGAATATGGTTTGGTTTGGTAGCAGAAGTGGTAATAACTTTGTTGACAAGCTTTAAGCCAGAGCCAGTCGTTTGAATAGTGAGTTCAGCCGGGACATTGATCGTGTGGCCAGGCGTGATCTGTATCTCCACAACGTTTTTTTGGTACTGAAGTGGTCCGACCGGAGCTGAGAATCCGAACGCGACGTCATCCCATGACCATCCGAATCCTAACTGTGGTGGGGAAACTGTGGCACGGTGTTTGAGGTCCTGCCCTATGCTTAAACGGTCGTCGCCAATAATGTTTCCGGTGACGCGATGAATACCTTGCATGCGAAGTCTTTTGGCCCACAAGGTCAGTATCTCTATGTCGATTGTTGGGTCTCCACTACCTCTCACAATGAGGTCGCCGTGCAGCACATTACGTTCGATGTGACCATTGGTAAATAAAGTTGTTTCGAATCGATCATCCCAGCCAAGTGCTTGGGACGCGACGGCAAGAGTAATGATCTTCAGGGTGGATGCGGGGATCAGTAACACGTCTGGGTTGTTGGTGTAGATCTGTTCATTGCGATCGATCGATCGGACATCGATGCCCCACAAAGTGGTTTCAAGTAGGGCTGTGTTCAAGGTCTTGTCTAAGAACGCCTTGATCTCACCAAGAGCAGAGGGGTTCGGAGCGGACGCTGTACCTGGGAATGCTGGTGGTCGCTGAGAGGCACAGCCGATTGCTGTCAATGCAGCAAAGAAGAAGCCTACTGTGAAAACGAGCGGACGAAGCCGAGGGATCAGCCGCACGGGAGTGTGTTGCACGGCGCTATGTTGAACCTTCTTAAGGCTCGCTGTCTACTGTGTTACCGAGAACCAGATCGATCGCTTCCAATATGTCACTGACAGATGTGCTCTCGATGATCGCGGCACCGTCTTCTTCACCGTTAATGCCGTGGTAAGTGTCTTCTGTCTGGCCGATCGTTACCGTTTCTTGCTGGTCGTTCCCGTAGGTGACGGTAAAGGTGGCGAGTGGTATGCCAACTCCCGTGTTGTTGCGGGTGTTGAGAAATGACTCAGCCCGTAATCCCGACAGCTTTGAAAGGAAGTCGTCAAATGCAATCGCTTCAACCACTTCCTGATCAGGTTCGATTTGCTGCCAGAGTTGTTCGTTGGGAGCGTCCGGAGTATCGTCGTTATCGGTGCCCTTTTCGAAACGGTATGTTTCATCATTTCGGGTGAAGGTGATACCGCTTATATTGAATGGTTGGAAGTCGAAAAGCTCTTTCTTTCGATAGGTATTTATGTCCCGGGCCAATTCGTCGAAGAGCGCAGCATCTGCGGTAAATACAAGAGCTCGAGATGTATCACGGCCGTAAATAGTCCCTTCAGGACTTTCGTTGCCCAGCACCAAAACATGATTCCCGGTATCGGTTTCCATGGTGACTGTCATTTGTGGTTCGTCAAGACCAAATGGTTCAAGGTCGCTATCAATGGACTCCGCTTCGACTGTGATCATTTCTGCAGAACCTATGCGTCCGGAGAGTCCTTCTACGATGCCAAAGTCACCACGTGCACGAACGGGTTCAATGATGTTCCACGCGCCGTCGGTTTTACTGAATCTGAGTGTGGAGGAGCTATGTTCAATAGTCATCGCTGTAACGTCCGTTCCGGTAAATTCGAGGAGCGAGCGGTCTCTGAGGTCCAAGGATGATCGATTGAAGGTCGACTCATGAAAACTTGCGATCAGGAATACACGATTGGTACCGCCAATGTTTGCGTACCGGTCGGAGCCGGTCGGAGTTTCGTCACCAATCAGAAGTGTTTCCACGTTGTTTTCTGAGCCAAATTCGACACTGAAGGTAGGATTGGTCAAACCAAAGACTGATAAATCTGTGGCCTCGGTCTCAACAACCCGGCTGATTTCCAGTGAGGCGAGACTGTTGGCGATTGCCGACGCGGCATTCCCATCGGCACTGGCCGAAAACGGTGCGGTGACGGACCAAGTAGCGGTGTCGGTGTCCGAACGACTGACCTCGGTCACGTCTCCATTGTCAGATGTGACGGTTAACGAGGTGATAGCGTCGGCCTCTATGTCGAATGCCTGTTCGGCGGGAGGGTCTTCAGAGGCCGGTGAGCGTTCTGATTCGATGAAATAAGCGTAGCCACCCAGTGCGAGAAACAGCACGAGTAAGAGCGATGTCGAACGAAACCTTTGCATGTCGTTACCGCCGCCGGTTCCACCAGGTGTAGACACCGCTTGCCAGAATAAGCCCAGGCAGCATCAGAAGTGAGATCCACGTGATTCGAGCTTGCGCGTCTGCGGTCAGCGTAATACGTCGGTCCTCCGGTTCCCTCGGGCGTATTGCAATGAGGTTTTCTTGTTGGGCAAGCCAGTTGACCGCATTGAGTACGAGGTCTCGATTTCCCTGGATGCCAATAGCTCCATTTGAGGCAAAATCAGAATCTCCAAAAACAACTAAACGTGACTCCCGCGGAGGGGTATTCTCATCCGGGTCATTATCTTGGATGACTTCATCATTGGCGATGGATTGAGAAACCGTCACGGCGATGGGAACCGGCCCAGAGACATCTCCAGCATCCTCGTTTAATTGAACTTCGCCGGTGGCCAATTCTGATAAATTAACCTCCGCCCAACTACGAGGGCCAGTTTCGATCAGAATTTCTGGGATGCGGCCGTTAGTGCCGCCAGCAACTGGTCGGACCGAACGCGCCAAAGGAAAGGCTGTTAAGACATTAAAGTTTTCTGTGATGGCGTGCGGTGGGTAAGAGGCGGCAACGGGTACTGAGGCATCTGTGCCAAGTAGTTGGCCCATCCCGCTTGCATCCACGACAACATCGTTCCCGACCTCGGCACCCCATTCTGTAACAAGGCCGCTGAGGCTTGGCTGAGGGGTCGCATCTTCAGTTTCAGCTGGGTCAAGCATGAGCAAGACCTTCCCACCTTGTTCCAGATACTCACGAAGAACATCGGTCTCACCGGGGAGGAAATCGGTGGATGGTCCCGCGACGATCACCGCAGAGGCGTTGTCCGGAATTTCTCCGGTTTGTGCAATAACGACGGTTTCGATGCCGAAGTTGTCAAGCCTAAGTGCCTCTCGTACGACACCGTAGCCATCGCGGTCATCGCTGTTCGGGTCGCGCTCGCCATGCCCCTGTACAAAATAGACAGTTCGTTCTTCGCCTTCCACGGCCTTGATCAGGGCATTAGTGAGATCTTGCTCGCTATTTGAGACGACACGCTCGACTCGTCCTTCGTAGTCAAAAACGATGGTGCCGTACGATTGGATTTCGTATTGACGCGCCCGGACAGGATTCCTATCGACGTCGACGTATTCGACAGTTACCTGGGATGAGGTGTAGGCATACTCATCAAGGCGATCTCGAAATCGTGGGAATTCTTCCTCTCGACCAAAGACGAGAATGGAAATAGGAGATTCCAGCGATTCTAGAACACGACGGGTTTGGTCTGAAAGTGAGTATTGTTGTGCGGAAGTCAAATCCCAGCGTTTATTTTGTCGAGACAGAATGTAATTTGTGGCGACTAAGATGCCAAGTGCGAGCAGGACGCTTGTTCCCGCCAGGGCTCCATACTTGGTTTGGCGTTTACCGGCGAACGCTAGAATCTCTCGCCATTGGCTGAGCGTGTGGACAATGACGAGACCCAAGCCTGCAACCGCTAGCCACCACCACAATTCTTGCTGATCTGGAAGTAGAAATCGTACGGCTACTGCTACGAAAACACAGACGACGCCGATCCATCCGAGTGCTTGTAACGCTTTACCCATAACTCCCGTCTGCTCCTATCCTCGCCACCGTTCGGTGTCAACCGACTTTGCTGTCAAGAAAAGTCCAAATCCTATGAAAGTAAGGTAGTAGGTGACATGTGCCGTATCTATAACGCCCTTAGAGAAGTCATCGAAATGCTCCAAGATCGAAAGGTATGACAGGATGGTTTGTGTCGTCGGACCGACGGAGTCTGCCATCCAACTGAGTACCCAGAATAAGAGAAGAATGGAGAAACTGACGACACCTGCGACGACTTGGTTTCGGGTTGCACTTGACACAAGTAAGCCGACTGAAATGAACGACCCGCCCATGAGAATGAGGCCGAGGTAGCCACTTAGCAGGGGACCGAGTTCCGGTTCACCGTACCAGAACAGAATTCCCATATGAATCCCCGTCACGGAAAGCATCAACAGAAACAAGGTAAACACCCCAAGAAACTTACCGAGGATGATTTGTAGGTCACTCAATGGAGAGGTGAGCAACAGTTCAATGGTGCCAGACCGTTTTTCCTCAGCATAGGCCCGCGCCGTCAGAAACGGGAGGAAAAACAATAGAATGATTGCCGTATTTGAAAGTAAGGGGCGAATCATGAATTCGTTGATATTGATAGCTGGCGGGCCGCCTCCCTGGAACATGCCAGCTTGCTGACTAAACCGCACGAGGATTGTCAGACTTGCGACGTAGAAGTATCCAAATAGCACTGCGAATAACCCAACAACAACGTAGGCAATTGGGGACACAAAATACGAACGCAGTTCTTTCTGGGCGATCGCCAGAATGTTACTCATCACTGACCTCCCGTTGTTCTGCTTGGTCCGATCCCTGCTCTGCAATCGGCTGCGCAGCCTCAAGTGGCTTATCGTTTTCTTCTTCCGTGGTCGTTAGTTGGAGGAAGATTTCCTCAAGGCTGAGTCGAATAGGTCTCATTTCAAGAAGTCCCCACCCGTTACGTACGACCGTGTCTGCTACTTGACGCCGAATGTCGGCACCTTCGGTGGCTTGTATTTCGATGGAGCGATCGTTGTGGGGGGTGACAGCGCCGACCCGCACTTGTACGACGCCTGGAATAGCTGACATGATACTTGTTGGGTCGGTAGTCCCGGTGTCTGCTTGCAGTCGAATCGTTTCCGAGCCATGTAGTCGTCCGGTCAGATTAGCTGGCGTGTCTTCGGCTACGACGCGTCCCTTGTTAATAATCACGACCTGCTCACACGTTTGAGCGACTTCTGGGAGGATGTGTGTGCTGAGGATGATGGTGTGGTCGCCGGCCAGCTCCTTAATTAGTTCACGGGTCTCAATTATTTGTTTCGGGTCGAGTCCCGCTGTCGGTTCGTCAAGAATAAGTACGTCAGGATTGTGCAGAATAGCCTGTGCCAGACCAACGCGCTGGCGGTAACCTTTTGACAGGTTTCCACAGTGGCGGTTGGCCATGTCGGCAATGTTCGTACGGCCCATGGCATAGTCAATTCTTTGCTGTCGCTCTCTACTCGCGACAGCTTTGATTTTTGCCACAAAACCCAAATATTCACGAACCGTCATGTCGGGATACAGAGGCGGAGACTCTGGAAGGTAACCGGTTCGCCGTTTGGCTTCGACTGGTGAGTCAAAGACGTCAAAACCAGCAATGAGTGCTTTCCCTTCAGTGGGAGGCATATAGCCAGTCAAAATTCGCATCGTCGTAGTTTTGCCAGCACCGTTGGGACCGAGAAAACCAAGGATTTGGCCAGCTTCAACGCGGAAGCTGACGTCGTTCACGGCGGCGACAGGGCCATAGCGTTTAGTGACGCGCTGAACTTCAATCACTGTAAAACTCCAAGTATTCAGATTCGCTGGTGGTCACTTCCACTGAACGCGGGAGACACGGCCAGCGGTGAGCAATGATCAAACCAGAAAAAATGTTAAACAGGACAAGGAAAGAGTGTCAACTTGGTTACCCATGTAGTACGCAGTCAAAATTCGTATCAATTCAAGACCTGTTGGTCGATGAAAGTATCAATAATGGATTGGTTGACTGAGTCGACCTGTTCAAACTGTAGTCCCATTCCTACTTGTTTGTCACTCCAGACGGTATGGCTCGTGGCTTTAATTTCCGATGTGCAGCCAGGCAAGCGAAACCTGACTTCTACTTTTGATCCGGGGGGTGCTGGATTTATTGTGCGGATTCCCAGTCCGCCTTTGCTGATGTTTAGTGTTACCGCGGTTGCGATGGTGTCTTTACATTTGTATGTGATGGGGATACTGAGAACGATGCGTGAACTGGTTCGACGGTCAAAGTTGTTCGGGAAAAGGTGTGGTGTTAGAGATGGCAGGATTTGTCGTGTGGAGCTGTATTCATTGATGTAGTTCGTGATACCGACGTCGGTGAGATCAAGAATTTCACGTGCATTCTTGAGTGAACCGCTAAAGATGAGAGTAATGGACCCGTCTATAGGAATGTTTTTGAGCGATTGGCTGATTGTTTTGTCTTCTAACTTGATTACGCTCAGGTCCAACAATAGTAAATCAATCATTCCAACATTCTGTCGCATACACTCAAGAAGCTCTGAACGTGTATTAGCACTGACGGTCTTGTGTCCTGCTTCTTTGAGGGCGTCACAGAATTTCTGCTGCACATCGGAGGACCCATGGCAGATTACGACAGTTTTATTAATTGGAGGCGAAGAGGTCACTTGTCTAGATGCTAACGCTTTCAGTTCGCTCTGTCTTAGGGCGGAACCAAGAAATTTGTCGTTATTGCTAGATCATTTCCTAGACGGCTATAATCCGGTGCTTTTTTATGTCTCTTTGCCCAATATGCGATACGGAGGTCGATGTCGACCAGTTTGATGTTGATCGAGACGATGAGTTGAGTTGTCCAGAATGCGGGGCAAACCTTGTTGTAATAGCGGTTTCTCCTGTTCAATTGGAAGCTAGTTCACTAGCTAATGATGCCTCTGGCACCTATTTCGAAGAGGCTCCAGAAGAGTAACGCTGGCTGGAAAAGTCCTCAATAATCCACACTAACTGCCGTTTCGAAGAAATAGCGAATTGACATGTTTTGGTCAAGTTTGTAAGCTCAGCCCCCTAGTGCATCTTACTTGTTGAGGGGCACACGTTCGATGGCCTACGAATGGGCCATGGTAGTAAGAAATTGTGGAGAGTTGCATCATGAAATCTTCTTGGCAGAACCTACTAAAGCTTGGTGTTTGTGCTGTGTTTGTGCTTGGCGCTGCAGCATGTGCTGATAACCCTCCACCGGAGCCGCCACCGCCGCCGCCGCCGGCCCCTGAGCCACCGCCACCGCCACCGCCGCCGCCGCCGCCGCCACCACCACCACCGCCAGGGCCGTTAAGTGAAGAGGAATTGTTTGAGCGTATGTCATTAGATGAGCTCAACAGTACCTCACCGTTGGACCCAGTGTTTTTTGACTACGATGCATCTGAAATACTGCCGGAGGGACGTTCGATTCTTCAGCGGAATGCGGAGTGGATGCAAAAGTGGCCGTCGACGCGGATTCGTGTGGAGGGGCATTGCGATGAGCGGGGGACGAACGAGTACAATTTAGGGCTTGGGGATTCTCGAGCAGCGGCCGTACGTGATTACCTAGTGAGTCTTGGTATTCCTGGAAATCGCATTACAACCGTTAGCCGTGGAGAGGAGTCACCATTTTGTAGTGACAGCCATGAAGGTTGTTGGTCGAGAAACCGTCGCGGTCAATTTGTGGTGACAGCGAAGTAAATAATCTTTAAATAACGTTTCTAGCTGAATTAGAGAAGGGTTATTGTTTTATCGCGGGCGCATGCACTAGCATGCGCCCGGTTTTATTGCGAAGTAATCGCACGGAGTTTTTCAAGCAGTACAGGCTTCGATATTCGAACTTTCGCTAAGACTTGATGTTTGTGTAGTAGTACAGGTATTTCTGATCCAAATTGTTTTTCAAGGGTTTTGTCACCAGTGATGTCAACCTCTTCAACGGAGACGGTTACCTTATTGGGTAGCCTGGTGAGTAGTCCCTTCATTTGGTCGCATAAGTGACATCCAGGACGCGTTAACAACTGCAAGTAGATCACGCGTCGGCCATTTCTTCGCAAAGAATTTCTGCGGCTTTTCTGGGGTCTTTCGCTTCAATAATTGGCCGTCCAACAACAAGGTAGCTAGCACCAGCTTGAATCGCTTCTTGCGCACTGAGGGTGCGAGTTTGGTCGTCGTTATTTGCGTGCTTTCGGATACCTGGCGTGACAATCAAAAAATCAGAACCTCGTTGTTGTCGAAGGCGAGGAAGTTCAAGCGGTGATGCTACAACACCATCAATTTCTGCTTCCGCAGCTAGCTTTGCCATAGCATCAACTTGATCTTCGAGTGGACGCGGTACGCCAATAGTTTGGAGAGTGAATCGACTGAAACTTGTAAGTACGGTTACACCGACGACAAGCGTTCCATTATCGCCCGCAGACTCTTTGGCCGCGCGCATCATGGCAACACCTCCAGCCGTGTGAATCGTTGCCATCCACACACCAAGAGCAGACGTTGCACGAAGAGCAGCACCAACAACTGATGGAATATCATGGTATTTCAAGTCTAGGAAGATTCGGTCTCCTCGTTCGACTAATGTGCGAACCAGAGTTGGACCTTCGTTGGTAAAGAGTCGACTGCCAATTTTAAAGCCACCAGCCAAATCTCTGAGACTATCCGCTAGGTCGAGCGCGTTTCGACCGGTATCCACGTCAAGAGCGATTAGGAGCTTGTTCATTCAGTGTTCCGATCGGAGAGGTCTAGAGTGCCCACTAAGTCTTTTACGTTGCTGTATTTGTGATGGTCGAGATAACCCACGAGGCCCTCTTCTAGTTTTGACCAGATCATAGGGTCTTCAAAATTAGCTGTACCAATTTGTACTGCACTTGCACCGGCAATCAGGAATTCGATCACATCTCGAGCGGTTGAAATTCCACCCATGCCAATAATCGGAATATTTATGGCGGATGAACATTCGTACACCATACGCACTGCGATTGGTCTGATGGCCGGTCCACTTAGGCCGCCAACAACGTTCGATAGCTCGGGGCGGCGTGTTTCGATGTCAATTGACATTGCGAGAAAGGTATTCACTAAGGAAACCGCGTCGGCGCCTGCTGCTTCTGCTGCTTGTGCGATACTCGCAATATCGGTGACATTGGGGCTCAGTTTAGGAAAAATTGGCAGATCGGTTACGTTGCGAACGGCGCGAATAACTTGATCGGTTCCGGCAGCATTACAACCGAAGGTGATGCCACCTTCTTTAATGTTGGGGCAGGAAATATTTATTTCAATTGCAGCGATACCGTCAGCGTCAGATAAGACACGTGCGATTTCTGCGTATTCGTCAACACTTGACCCGCAGATGTTCACTATGACGACCGCGTTGTTGTCGCGAAGTAGCGGAAGTTTGTCGTTAATAAAGTGTCGAACACCAATACCCTGAAGCCCAATAGCATTGAGCATGCCACTAGGTGTTTCGATGATTCGTGCGGGGGAATGTCCTTCGCGTGGCTCAAGAAAAAGTCCCTTGACACTAATGGCCCCAAGTGTTTGCAGATCGACAAGGTCTGAATATTCGACGCCATAGCCGAAACATCCACTTGCCGCAATAAATGGTGTGGCAAGCTTCAACGAGCCTATCTGAACTGTCAGGTCAGGTCGGCCCAATTTAATCGCTCACTATTAAAGACTGGTCCTTCAAGACAGGACCGTACGTAATGGTTTCCGTTATCGACGACTTGTACAACGCAACTGTAGCAACCACCTAGACCACATCCCATCATCTGTTCAAGTGATACCTCAGTCGTAACCTCGCTTTGAGCGGTTAATGCGCTAACGGCATGCATCATTGGTGTTGGTCCGCACGCGTAAACCATGATTTGCTGCTTGCCAAGACGTGTAAGTTCACGGGCTAAAGGCTTTGTGATGTACCCCTGTTCTCCACGGGTTCCATCTTCAGTTGAAAGAATGACACGCACACCGCGTTGTTCAAAGAAAGAGATATGGAACAGGTCGGAGGCAGACCGCCCGCCATAGAAGAGCGTTGTTTCGATTCCGCGTTCTCGGAGTTGTTCCGCTAATGTTGCGAACGGCGCAAGCCCGACGCCACCGGCCACCATCCATCCGTGCGTTGGTGGTTCTACGAGTGTGAACGGTGAGCCAAGTGGACCGAGGCACTGAATGTGTTCGCCAGGTTTAATGGCAAAAAGGTCCCGTGTGACGACGCCAACTTGTTTGCTCAGCAATGAAAGTCCTAACACGGCTCCACTGCTATCGCGTATGACTTCGAACACCGAAAACGGACGACGCAGGAGGGGTTCACGACCGATCGCACGTTTCACCATGACAAATTGACCAGGTCGACTGTTCCGAGCGATTTCAGGGGCTTGCAACTCGAGTACGTTGTAAGAATCTGACAACCTACGGTTCGTAAGTACAGTGGCAGTTACGTCCACCGGAATTGGCACGGTCGGAGTATACTCGACGCTTCCGCAATCAACTTGATACCTCTTTTGATTTAGTTCTACCTCGGTCGAGAATCGTCACCTTTAGGACCACCGACTTCCGAGCCCTTGCCTCGCTGTGCCAAGCAGAATAAAATCAGGGCTACTCTTTAATGGCGTCCCGGTGAGGGCGCGAAGAGGTGATAAGTGGAAAGGCTAACTTCTTACAGTCCGCGCCGCCCTGGCGCCTTAAACGTTTCCATTTGTCCTCAAGTTTTTCTCTGTCAGGGTTTCCTGTGCCGGTAATGATGGAATCAGAACGTATCGGGCGCACTCTTACCCGTATTGCGCACGAAGTTGTTGAACGCAATCGTGGTGTTGACGATATTGCACTGGTTGGTATCCGGCGCCGTGGCGTTCCGATTGCGGAGCGAATCGCACATATTCTCGCTAGTATCACTGGACGTAACGTGGAGACTGGTGCCCTCGATATTACTCTCTATAGAGACGACCTTATGCGTCATGCAGTTGCTCCGCAACCTCTTTTACGGGAAACGGACATTCAGTTTTCAATCGACGACCGACGTATTTTGCTTGTTGACGACGTTCTCTACACAGGACGTACTATTCGAGCGGCACTCGATGCTCTTATCGACTTCGGACGCCCTCGTAGCATTCAGCTCGTCGTTTTGGTTGACCGTGGCCATCGAGAATTACCCATTAAAGCCGACTATGTTGGCAAGAACATCCCGACTTCTTTAGAGCAGAGTGTTCAGGTTCGATTGATCGAAGAAGACGCCGTGGACGAAGTTGTTCTGTCGGATGTACAGAATGATGAACTCTTGACTGACTCTGGCGGTGATGTGTGAGCATGCCAGTTGATGCGCCTGAAACGGTTAAAGAGTCATCGGAACTTACACCATCTCGTTTACGATCGAAGCATCTCCTGAGTATTGAAGATCTGAGTCCGGACGAGATTTTATTGATTCTAGATACTGCCGAAGCTATGAAAGAGATTGGAACTCGTCGCATTAAGAAGGTTCCAACGCTTCGCGGCAAAACGGTCGTAAACTTATTTTTTGAACCCAGTACTCGTACTCGAACGTCTTTTGAAATTGCCGAAAAACGACTAAGTGCGGACACGCTAAATATGGCAGGTAGCACGTCCAGTATGTTGAAGGGCGAGACTTTAGTCGATACCGCTCGTAACTTAGAAGCAATGTCTCCAGACATCATTGTATTGCGTCATGCGGCTTCAGGGGCTTGTCATTTAATGGTTGACGGTTCCACTGCGAGGGTTGTGAATGCCGGTGATGGGATGCATGAACATCCCACTCAAGCGCTGCTTGATGCCTTTACGATCAGAGAACGGAAATCTCGGTTTGATGGCCTGAAGGTCACCATTGTCGGAGATCTTGTCCATAGTCGTGTTCTTCGCTCAAACATCCAACTGTTGAGGGCACTCGGTGCTGAGATTTGTGTATGCGGGCCACCGACTTTGATTCCAGTTGGTGTTGAGCGTTTTGGTGTGCATGCAACTACTTCGGTTGACGAGGCGGTTACAGATGCTGATGTTGTTATGTTGCTTCGCGTCCAATTGGAACGCATGCATGGGCATTTTTTCCCATCACTTCGAGAGTACTTCTCGCTATACGGCATGACATCAAAGCGGATGGAAAGGGCAAAACCGGATGCCATCGTGATGCATCCTGGTCCGATCAACCGTGGTGTTGAGGTGTCGTCAGAATTAGCGGATGGTTCTTGTTCCGTCATTTTGGAACAAGTCGCGAATGGCGTGGCAATACGGATGGCGGTGTTGTATCTACTTGCTGGTGTTGAGGGTGACGAGGAGGTTTCGTGACGGCAGTATCCGTCGTATTAAAGGGTGGGCATGTGCTTGATCCTGCACAAGGGTTAAATGACAAGCTGGATCTGCGCATTGAAGGAGAGCATGTTGCTGCTATCGGTCCAGATCTCCCCGTCGAAGATGCGTTAGTGGTACCAATTCCTGCTGGTTTGGTTCTTTGTCCGGGTTTTATTGACATGCATGTGCATTTTCGAGAACCGGGTCAAGAACACAAGGAAACGATAGCGTCTGGTGCGGCGGCCGCTGTTGCGGGTGGCTTTGTGGCGGCAGCATGTATGCCGAATACTGATCCGGTTAATGATCACGTTGGGATTACAGAGGAAATACTGCACCGGGCAAGTGACGCAGGACTTGCGAAGGTCTACCCGATTGGCGCAGCGTCGTTAGGTTCTCGTGGTGAACAGATGACGGAGATCGGTGCTTTAAGGAAAGCTGGGTGCGTAGGTGTGTCAGATGACGGGCACCCGATTGCCAGTGCTCTTATGATGCGGCGTGCTCTTGAGTACGTGTCTATGTTCGACATGCCGGTTATTAACCACTGCGAGGAGCCGTCGCTTAAAGGCGATGGCGTAGCGCACGAGGGTTACCAAGCGAATGCTCTGGGTCTTCGTGGTATTCCAGGTGCGTGTGAATCGATTATGGTCGAGCGTGATGTGAGTTTAAGTGAGTTGACGGGAGGCGCCATTCACGTGGCACACATGAGTGCGCGACAATCGCTTCGTGCGGTTCAAGTTGGGAAGGCACGAGATGTTCGTGTGACCTGCGAGGTTACGCCACATCATTTTATTTTGACTGATGAGGATCTTCGGTATGATCCAAATCGTTTCAAGATGAATCCACCTTTACGCGCTGCAGCAGACCGTGATGCGATGCTTTCAGGATTAGCGGATGGAACGATTGACGTGATTGCAACGGATCATGCACCGCATCATGCTGACGAAAAAGCACGAGAATTTTCTGAGGCACCATTCGGTATTATCGGTCTTGAAACAGCTGTGTCGCTGTCCCTTGATCGGTTGGTTTATCGGGATGTCCTGTCGCTTTCGAAGCTGGTTACCTTGCTCTCGTCTAACCCGGCAAGGATCTTGAATATTCCGGGGGGACGGTTGGCTCCTGGTGACGCTGCTGATATCACGATTTTGTCACCTGACACGACGATTGAGGTGGCGGCTGATCAGTTTCACTCGAAAGCTCGGAATACACCGTTCGACGGCTGGTGTTTACGGGGTGCCGTTGCGGCTACCGTGGTTAATGGGAAGGTGGTTTATACCAATGACAGCGTAGCTGGATCCAATACAATCGCCTGGTCTTCGGAGTGAGTGCACGCTTATCGGTAAAAGCAAAATCGAAGCTCGATTTGTTGTATCGGCAGTTTGATCGACGAGGAAACATAGTCGATCCCATTCAGCGTGTTCATAAGTTTCGTACTGTACAGGATCGAGAGGTAGTTGGGTTTTGTGCTGCAGCGCTCGCTTTCGGGCGGGTTGCGAGTATTCTCCAATCGCTAGATGCCCTTCTTGCCGTCATGGGCGACTCGCCCGCGAAATTTGTACGACAATTTGATGTAGCAGAGCATCGTCGAACAATCGGGCTGATCACGCATCGATGGATCCGCGGTCAAGATTTATTAGCACTTTTGTTTGTTCTTCGGCGGATGCTTGTAACGAGTGGCTCGATCGAAGCATTTTTTAACGTAGGGTATGACGCGGACATGCCTGATATTGAGACTGCCCTTGAGTCATTTTCTACTCGAGCGCTTAGTGTTGACGTCGATGCAATTTACGGTCGTGACACACGGCGCAACGTCTCATATTTTTTTCCGCGACCGTCGAAAGGTAGTGCGTGTAAACGCCTGAACCTCTATCTTCGGTGGATGGTACGTCGAGATCGGCATGATCTCGGCGCCTGGACCACAGTAAGGTCTAGCCAATTGGTGATACCGCTGGACGCCCATATCATTCGTGTTGGTCAATGTCTCGGATTGACTAGTTATCGGAGTCCAGGATGGGCGATGGCACGGGATATTACTCAGGCGTTGCGCTGTTTTGATCCTAATGATCCGGTGAAATACGATTTTTCACTTTGTCACATGAGCATGATGGAGCACTGCGGATTTGCTACTTCGAGACGGGATGACGCGTGTCCGTTACGTGGATGGTGTCGACCCAGTTAGTGTAAACGTCGGTTGTTTGTTCGACCATTCGGTCGTCACTAAAGAGTTGCTGTGCCCGCTGTCGGCCAGCCTCTCCGAACATCCGTCGGCGGTTCGAGTCTGTGAGCAATGTGACGATGGCACGAGACATGCTGTCGGCGTCTCCAACAGGTGTAAGTAAGCCCGTTTCTCCATCAACCACACTTTCGGGTATGCCACCAGCACGAGTGGAAACGACGGCTCGACGCGCGGCCATTGCATCAAGCACGGAAGTGCCAAGGCCTTCGGTGACCGAACTCATCACAAACAGATCGAGGGCTTTTAAAATGGATAGAACGTCATTTCTAAAACCAGTCAGTATGACTTGTTGTTCAAGACTTAGAGAACGGATTTTGTGCTGCAATGTTTCTTGCAGTTCACCGGTACCAACAATGAGAAATCGTGCTTCAGGGATCGCTTTTAGCACCTGACTAGCGGCGGCAATTAGAGAGTCTTGGCCCTTATGAGGGACAAGCGCAGCGATATTTCCGATCACTGGGGAGCCAACAGGGAGTGAGAATTCTTCGTGAAGGTTCAGCGACGGAGCATTGTCTATTCGGGTAAGGTCAATGCCTTCATGCACAACGGTTGATCGTTCGCTGGAAATACCATCTTCCGTCAACATATTGCGGATCGCTTCGGAAGCACAGAGAAAATGGTCGACCTTCGAGTATTTCCATCGAGAAAATATGTTGTGTCCGACGTGGAAATCCACACGGCGTGAGGCGATAACGGGAAGCGGATTATCTTTTGGTGTTAGTAATCGGGCGATCAAGGCCATGCTGATGGCGTGGGCATCGTGCGCGTGCACAATATTCGGACGAAGCGTTTGCAATAGTTTCGATAGACACCAACCGGCTCGAATATCACTTTCCATTCTTGGGTCGAGTGAGAAGTTGTCAGCGTGGTCTGGACTCCGTTGAGAGAGTTCACCATCTGAGCGCATAACCAATGCCGTTCGATGGCCACGCTTACGAAGACCAAGGACAGTGAGTAGTACCTGATTTTGTCCTCCGCGCCATGTACGGGATGTGTCGATATGAAGCGTAAACATTATTGAACGTTAGTGTGAACGGTTATTCGTCTGTGACTGACTGTTGAGCTTCCCACAGTTTGGCGAATTTTAGAAAAACATAATATGAGTTTAGAACCGACACAATGAAACCGACTGAGCCGCTGCGAAACCCGCCACGGGCAATGTAGTTACGAAGAAATGCGAACAGCGGATGAACGACGAGGTCAAACCTGTTTGCTTGACGATTATCGTTGAGCATTTGTTGTGACGCGAGCGTGGTGTACCGGTCTATGGTTGTAAGGTGTTGTGAGATATTGCGGTAGGCAAAGTGTTCTATTTCAGAACGTAAATACTTGACGGGGCCATCCACACTAACGGATTCGTGAACTAAAGGCGTAGACCATTGTGCGACACGCCGGTCATAGAGGCGGAGTTGATAATCAGGGTACCAGTCGGTTGTTCGAATCCATTGGCCAAGATAGTGCGTAACTCGTGGCATTCTGTATCCGCGGGCTGTCGGTTCATTCTCAAGCAAGAGACGAATCTCTTCAGCCAACGTTGAGGAGATTCGCTCATCAGCATCTAGTGAAAGAATCCAGTCGTGGGCAGCCAAGGACGCGCCGTAATTTTTTTGGTCACCGTAACCTATCCATTCGTGACTAACTACGCGGTCGGTAAACTGCTGTGCAATTCGAATGGTGTCATCAGTACTACCGGAATCAACAACGATAATGTCATCGGCCCACTGCACCGATTCTAGAGCACTACGAATGTTGTCGCCCTCGTTCTTGGTGATGATGACGACCGATACGGGATGACCCATAGGAGGTCCGAGTCTATCAAAAGGCCCCTGTATACTTTCTATATGCTTGGGTATAACCATGAAATCTGAAGAGGTTATTGGGTTGTTTCGGGAAGTGGGAGCACTTCTTGAGGGACATTTTCAGCTGTCATCCGGTTTGCATAGTGCAGGGTATTTGCAGTGTGCGTTGGTGTTGCAGTATCCCTGGCATGCGGAAGCGCTTGGGTCAGCTATTGCTGAACGGGTGAGATCGCTTAATCCTACGGTCGTAATATCACCGGCATTAGGCGGTGTTGTCATAGGGCAAGAAGTCTCTCGTGCACTTGGCGTTCGCGGAATATTTGCCGAGCGTAAAGGCGGAGAATTGACCATACGCAGGGGTTTTTCTGTTGAAACTTCAGACAGAATTGTTGTGATCGAAGATGTGGTGACGACCGGAAAATCAACGCAGGAAACCGTAGTGGTCGCACGCGCATCTGGAGGTACGGTGGTTGGGGTTGCTAGTATTTTTGATCGTAGTAATACAGCTGCCTCATTTGATGTGCCATTTCAGTCTTTAGCCAGTGTTTCTTGGCCGGCGTACGCACGGGACGGTTGCCCCCAGTGTGCTGATGGTATTCCTATCGTAAAGCCAGGTTCGAGGCCAGGGGTGTAGCCAGAACTTTGTAAGTTTCCTTGAGCCTCGATTTAGCGGAATAATGCGCACACTCAAACTTACACTCGCTTACGACGGCGGGGACTTCGTTGGGTGGCAGCGCCAACCTGTAGGCCGTTCAATTCAGGGTGAATTAGAGCGAGCATTTAAAGAAATAGAAGGGCGGCATGTGGATGTTCATGGGGCTGGACGGACGGATGCCGGCGTGCATGCACTTGCGCAAGTGGCCAGTGTTCGACTTGAACACGATATTGAAACGGAGCCCCTTGCCAGAGCTTTAAATGCCAAGCTTCCGTTAAGTGTTCGTGTCCTTTTGGTTGAGCACGTTCAGGATCAATTTCACGCACGGTTTTCTTCGTGTCGCAAGGTTTATCGTTACTTCATTGCACCAGGTCTCGTCGTCAGTCCTTTTGTGCGGCGTTATGCGTGGCATGTCGCCGAACCGCTAGACTTTTCTGCAATGGGCAGAGCTAGTGCTGCATTTGTGGGCCAGCATGACTTTTCAGCGTTTCAGGCCGTCGGATCTGATGTGGAGACCACCGTCAGGTCGATTTCAGAGGTCTCGCTTGGTACCAGGAAATTACCAGGAATTGAATCAACAGAAGAGCTTATTTCAGTTGACGTTATTGGAGATGGATTTCTCCGCCATATGGTTCGCATCATGGTCGGGACATTGATTGCGGTCGGTAAGGGGCAGCGCCCAGCAAATGCGATTCGCGATGTCATTAGGTCGGGTGAACGTGAATCTGCTGGGGTTACAGCACCGGCTCATGGGTTGTTTCTGGTTAACGTGGATTACTAAAAAACTTCATGCTATTTGGGTGAGATCTCTACTCAGACGGGTTTCCATTCTCTAGCGGTTGAGGTGCTTGACGCTTCTCTAACGCTCTGTATAATTTAGAGTTAATGAGCCTAGACGATGTACTCGAATGGGTCGGAGAGGGCTCGTCTGAGGCGCGTCTGGTACGCCAGATTGATCTTAGTCGCTTGCCAGCACACATCGCGGTCATTATGGACGGAAACGGCCGTTGGGCCGCCGAACGAAATCTTCCACGTGTGGAAGGGCATCGTGCCGGCATCGATTCTGTTCGGAGTTCGGTTGAATTGTCTGCCCGTTTGGGAGTTGAGGTTCTGACGCTGTACGCCTTTTCTGTGGAAAATTGGAAACGTCCTCCGTCAGAGGTGTCGGTGCTGATGGGTTTGCTTAAACGATATCTTCGGCTTGAGCTAGCAACTTTGTTAGAAAACAATATTCGCTTTCGTGTGATCGGGAGTCAAAAAGAGTTGGATGCTGATGTTCGCTCGGAACTTGACCATGCTCAAGATCAAACAGCATCAAATACGGGCATGGTCTTCAACATCGCATTAAATTATGGAGGACGTGCTGAGATAGTCTCTGCTGCCAGGCGTGCATTAGAAACGGGTGTTGATCCGACTGAATTGGATGAGGCCAGATTCGCCGGACTGTTGTATACCGCCGGACAACCTGATCCTGACCTGCTTATTCGTACTAGTGGTGAGATGCGAGTGAGTAATTTCTTGCTGTGGCAAATCGCATACGCTGAGATTTGGGTTACCGAGACGTACTGGCCTGATTTTCGAGCACGCCATTTACTCGAGGCGGTTCTCGCCTACCAGAAACGAGACCGACGTTATGGTGGTATTCATGAACCAGCAATTGTCGGTCGTTAGGTATTAAGGGAGAGTGACCCGTATCTTCAGCGCCCTTACGATTCTTGCGATCGTGCTCGGCGTTATCTTGTTTTTGCCACTTCTGGCAACGGTTGTGCTGGCTAATATCGTTGCGCTACTAGCATTTGTGGAGTATGCCAAGTTGGCGCGATCAGCAGGAATTGAGATTTCGTCTGTTCCTGCGTGTGCGGCAACGCTTGCGACGGTGACGACGATAGCGCTCTCGCCCCAGTCACTACCTATTGTCTTGATGACCTCTACGGTTGTTCTGGCAGCGACTGCCGTAACTGGAGATCCCCGTGAGCAAGTTCTGGCACGGGTGGCAACGGCAGGGTTTACCATTTTGTATCTTGGGGTGCCGATAGGCGCTCTGGTTGCGGTGCAGGTCCAGTTCGGTCCCCAGGTACTGATGGTTCTACTGGGGAGTGTGATCGCGAGTGATACGGCGCAATATTATGGTGGTCGTACGTTTGGTCGGCACTTGCTTGCACCCACTATAAGTCCGAAGAAGACGATTGAAGGTGCGGTGTGTGGTCTTGTCGCATCTGGGGTTGCACTATTTTTTGCTGGTGGTGTGGTTATGCCGAGTGTCGACAGTGGCTCACATGTTCTTCTTGGGTTACTGATTGCGCTGCTTGGCATCGCGGGTGATTTGTTTGAGTCCCGCCTCAAACGGGCATCAGACATGAAGGATTCGTCGACACTTATTCCGGGACATGGTGGGGTTCTAGACCGAATTGATGGGTTGTTGTTGGCAGCGCCTGTTTACTACGTGGTAGTCACCGCATTAACCAAGGGTTCGTTGTGAAGCGAATCGCTATCCTTGGATCGACTGGCTCTATTGGCAAAAGCGCGTTATCGGTAGTTGTTTCTCATTCTGATCGCGTGCAAGTCGTTGGGCTTTCGGCAGGTCAAAATGTCGAGCTACTGGCTCAGCAGATTCACCAATTCAAACCGACGGTGGTATCCCTTTCAAGTTTAGCTGCAGTTGAACGACTTCGGGGGAGTGGTGCGCTTGGACAAGGCATGACGGCTTATGGTGAAGATGGGTTGACGGAGGTCGCAACGCATCCAGACGTCGACCTTGTTCTGTGTGCTTCATCTGGAACGGCGGCTCTCGAAGCCACCCTTGCAGCGATTGAGGCTGGCAAGACGATTGCACTCGCGAATAAAGAGGTGCTCGTAATGGCCGGTAGCCTTATGGTTGAGGCTGCCAGACGGCATAACGTAAAAATTTTTCCAGTCGATAGTGAACACAACGCGATCTATCAGTGTGTTGATGGTCGAGCCAGCGATGTTGTTCGCTATGTTTTGACTGCGTCTGGAGGACCTTTCCGCGACCGGAAAATAGAAGAATTGTCGTCTGTGACACCGGAAGAAGCGCTCCAGCATCCTACGTGGGCAATGGGTCCAAAGATTACTGTGGATTCAGCGACGATGATGAACAAAGGACTTGAGGTTATAGAAGCTCGTTGGCTGTTTGATGCCCATCCAGATCAGATTGATGTTGTGATTCATCCTCAGTCTGTTGTGCATTCACTCGTTGAGCTTCGGGACGGTTCCATGATTGCCCAACTTGGTGTTACCGACATGCGCCTGCCGATTCAATATGCGCTGTCTTATCCAGAGCGTTGGACGACCCCTGTTGCTTCACTCGACTTGACAGCCTGTGGACCACTTGAGTTTTCGGCACCAGATACACATCGATTTCCATGTCTGTCATTGGCTTACAAGGTCTTGTCTGGTGGAGGCGGTCTCTCTGCTGTGTTAAATGCGGCCAATGAGGTTGCGGTGGCGGCATTTTTGTCCAATCGTTTAGCATTTAATCAGATTTCTTCCGTTATTGAGCAAGCTTTGGATGCGGCTTGGGGGCGGTCTTCGGAGACTCCCTCGAATCTTTCAGATGTTCGGGAAGTTGATGCTTGGGCTCGGGTCTTTTCTGAGTCTGTCATTGCCGAGTAATATGGGAAGTGAAACTTAGGTTGATCGGACTTGTATTGTGAATAGTTTTTTTGGATTTATTTTTGTTCTGGGTGTCCTCGTCTTTGTCCACGAGTTGGGCCATTTTTTAGCTGCTCGGCGGTTGGGTGTTCGTGTTATCACGTTTTCACTCGGCTTTGGACCCAAAATTTTTAAATTTACTCGCGGTGATACCGAGTACTGCGTCAGCATCATCCCACTAGGCGGCTACGTAAAAATGGCCGGTGAAAACCCTGAAGAAGATCTAGCCGGTGCCGACGACGAGTTCATGTCGAAAACAAAATGGGAGCGGTTCCAGGTTCTTTTCGCGGGACCGGCGATGAATTTGATTTTTTCACTACTGGTCATGTGGGGCGTGCTCTATCAGGGCGCCAATGAGCCGGCATTTGAGTCTCAGCCTGCCGTGATTGGGCGTGTTACAGAGAACTCACCAGCTGCTCGTGCCGGGATCGAAATTGGTGAACAGATTGTGAGTGTGGCGGGCAGGAGCGTGTCAACCTGGGATGAACTATTTGTCGAGGTGCTTCCACGGGCTGATCGGGAAATCGAGATCGTCGTACGTGATACTGCTGGTCGTGAACGTGTCTTGGACGTCACACCTGAGACGCGGACGGATGCCCGTACCAATTTTGAGATGGGAGATTTGGGAGTCGGGCCTGCGCTTCGCCCAGAAATCATTCAGGTGAATGCTGGCGAACCAGCGGATCGCGCTGGGATGCAGATCGGTGATGTAATCCATGCCATCAACGGGGAGTCAGTAACCGGAGAAGACCTCGTTCCGCGTATAGGTGAAAGCACGGGTGTTCCACTTACGATCACGGTAATGCGGGATAGTGAGAGGCGAGATCTTGTTGTGATCCCAATGCAGCGAGGTGATACGGGTGTTATCGGGGTGCAGTTCAGTCCATTTGAGGTGCGCGTTGTTGAGCCAGGTTTGATTGAGGCCTTGCAGATGAGTGTCGATCGGAACTATGAGTGGTCCGGTCTTATTTTTCGAACGCTCGGTGGACTTTTAACAGCGGAAACCTCGCCGAACCAACTGGCTGGTCCATTGGGGATTGCGACGATGGCCGGGCAAGCTGCTGAAGTTGGGTGGATACAACTTTTTACGTTGATGTCGATGATTTCGGTTAATCTCGGTCTTCTGAATTTGTTACCCATTCCGATATTGGATGGAGGGCACATTTTCATCATGGCTATTGAAGGTGCGGTCCGGCGTGATTTTAGTGTGCAACTCAAGGAACGGATGCTGCTTGCTGGCTTCGCAGTAATGATGCTGCTGATGGTTACTGTTATTTACAATGACTTAACGCGTATCGAATGGATCGAAGCGTTAATGCCATGGCGGTAACGACTCGTAAAGTGTATTTGTCCGACTAGTCCTGTTCTTCTATCTTTCCTACGTCAAGTCTTCGAGTAGTTTATTTATTGTCACAGCCACACCACAGTTGTCATTCGTTGCCGTAACGGGCCACTCTTTGGTCTTGAGAGCGCTCACGGCGTTTTCCATGACAACCGGCCATCCTGCGTACTCAAGCATCTCGATGTCGTTTAAGTTGTCCCCAATGGCCATGACGGCTTCTGAAGGCGCTCCGAGATACTCCGCCCAGTCGGCAAGTGCCGCACCTTTGGACCACCCTCCGTGAATAATGTCGAGTAGGGAAAAGTCACGATGTTCGTACTCGGTTAACGTAATCTTGAGTTGTTGAGCTTCCGGAAGGCCGGTAATGACATCGGCAAGGCGTCGCATTTCGTCCACACTGCCATTGAACGCAATCTGCACGGGGTCGAAGTCCGTTAGCCCATCCTCGATCGGGTCGCAGTGTGTAATGAAGGCACGATTTGTTTTGTAATACTCATTTCTTTGCGGATGAGACCAGTCAATCTTTTCGTAGAGATATTGTTGTTCGTCTCGTCGGTCAAGTATCACACCCACGCCTTGATGCAATGGTCTGGTTGCAGTAACAAGGTCCAGTGCTTTTTCTCGAGGAATTAGTCGGCGTGCGAGTGTCGAGCCGTCGAGTCTTTTTGTTAAGGCACCATTGTTCACGATTAGCGTTATGGCTGGGCCTAATAGCTTTGCGATTGGCTGCGCATGATGAAATGCGCGACCGGTGGCCAGCACGATCTGGATACCAGCCTTTAATGCGTTGTGTACCGCTAATTGGTTGGGTGAGGGTAGCTTTCCGTGGCTGTCAAGTAGTGTGCCATCGATATCGATGGCGATGAGTTGGATTGATAGGGGCACTGATCAAAGCACTCAACGCGCTACGAGAGGTTTTTTCTCGTAGGTATTTTCGATGTAATTATCAATTAGTTGATGAAAGGCCTTAAAAAGATCTTCACACGATCCACGTAGTGTCGTGGTGTGTTGGCCGTCAATGAAGACAGGGCAGCTGGGTTGTTCACCCGTGCCAGGTAGGCTGATGCCGATGTTTACCGCTTTGGATTCGCCAGGCCCATTGACGACGCAGCCCATGACTGCGACGGTCATCTCTTCGACGCCACTGTATTGCATTTTCCACGTGGGCATCATGGTGCGGATATAGACTTGAATTCGTTCTGCGAGTTCTTGAAACGTAGAACTCGTCGTTCGACCACAGCCCGGACAGGCGGTGACACTCGGAGCGAAAGCTCGGAGCGAAAGCGACTGCAGTAACTCGCATGCGGCGTAGACTTCTTCACGGCGATCCCCGTTTGGACTCGGAGTAAGTGACACACGAATGGTGTCACCGATACCTTCGCTCAAGAGTGTGCCCATGGCTGCCGCGGACCATACGAGGCCTTTAAGACCCATGCCTGCTTCGGTGAGGCCGAGATGAAGTGGTTGGGCCGTTTGTGCGGCAAGCGCGCGATAAATACTGATAAGGTCGCGCGGGCGCGATACTTTGCAGGAAATGATGATTTGCTCTTCGCTGAGCCCACTGTTCAGTGCAAGCTCCGTTGATTCCAGGGCAGAAATAATCATGCACTCGTTGATAATTTCTTCTGATGTGAGCCCAAGGTCCTTATCCGTATTGGCTTGCATCTTTGCCATCACCAGGTCTTGGTTTAACGAACCCCCGTTGACACCAATTCGAACAGGTTTCCCGTGAGTTTCTGCAATGTTACAGATGGTTTGAAATTGGTCGTCTCTGCGGTTTCCGGCTCCAACGTTTCCAGGATTAATGCGGTATTTGTCGAGTGCTTTCGCCGTTTCGGGATAGCGAGTTAACAGCAGATGCCCGTTGTAATGAAAATCTCCAATCAACGGTACGGTGCAGCCACGATCGCGCATGCGCTGTTTGATTTCAGGGACGGTCTTTGCGGCTTCGTCTTGATTGACCGTGATGCGGACCATGTCTGATCCCGCATCTGCTAGTTCGACACACTGGGTCGCGGTGGCCTCGGCGTCGGCGGTATCCGTCATTGTCATTGACTGAACGGCAATGGGCGAACCACCCCCAACGGTTACGTTGCCTACGCGCACGGTTGCGGTGCGACGAAGCTTGATTTCAGAGATGGTCTGCCGTGTCATAGTCAGGCTGAGGTTTGATGAGTGGAGAGTGTCGCAAATACTTTCTGTGCCGCACGAATCGTTCTATCGATATCCCGTTCACTGTGGGCGGCCGACAGGAACCATCCTTCGAATTGGGACGGTGGAGGATAGATACCCTGCTGTAGCATGCCATTAAAGAAGGCAGCATACATCTCTGTGTCGGCTGCCGTCGCCGATGCGTAATTTGTGACTGGTTGGCTACTAAAAAATGGTGTGAGCACAGAACCTGATACGTTAATTGTGACGGAGATACCATTCGATTTGGCGGCATGCTGAAACCCAGAAACGAGACGGGTAGATAGTTTCTGAAGCTTTCGATACAGGGAGGCCGAAAGATTGGACAGTGCCCAAATTCCCGCGGTCATCGCCAGTGGATTTCCGGACAGAGTTCCTGCTTGATATACAGGTCCGACTGGCGCAACCATTGCCATGAGATCTTTGCGGCCTCCATACGCCCCGACTGGCAATCCGCCACCAATAATTTTCCCGAGACAGGTCAGGTCAGGCTGTATTCCAACGAAAGCTTGCGCACCGCCTTTCGACGCACGAAACCCTGAAATGACTTCATCGAAAATGAGCACAATGCCATGTTGGTCGCATAATGTGCGCAGACCTTCGAGAAAACCAGGAGTAGGAGGAACCACTCCCATGTTTCCAGCAATTGGCTCAACAATAATGGCTGCAATTTTGTGTCGATGCTTCCGTGCGACTTTTTTGACGTGCTCAAGGTCGTTATAAGTTGCGATTGCCGTGTTGGCTGCGTTTGCGTGTGAGACCCCCGGGCTCGTGGGAACGCCAAGTGTGGTCGCACCTGATCCCGCTTGGACAAGGAATGAGTCACCATGACCGTGATAGCAACCTGCGAATTTAATGATGGTGTCGTGACCGGTTGAGGCACGAGCGACACGAATGGCGCTCATTGTGGCTTCTGTCCCAGAGTTTACAAACCGTACGCGTTCGATTGACGGAATAAGACGGCAGACTAGACGTCCTAGTTCGACTTCTGCGGCTGTTGGGGCCCCAAAGCTTGTTCCTTGCTGAGTAGCTTTTCGCAGTGCTTTGACCAAGCCGGACGGTGCATGTCCATGGATCAAAGGCCCCCACGACATCACATAGTCGATATAGGACCGTCCATCGACATCCCAAAGCCGTGAACCGCGCGCACGCTCAATAAATGGTGGTGTGCCTCCGACTGAGCCGAACGCTCGAACTGGACTGTTGACGCCACCAGGAATGACCCGCTGCGCTTGTGCATATAACCGAGTAGATGATGTTTTAGACATTACCCCGTACGATATCACTGCTAGCCTCGAACTGGCTGGGAGTGTATGAGATCGTTACTTGTGGTATGAAAAGAGATTACCCAGTGGATAACGAATGTGATGTTTGTCTGTCGCCTGACGCCATGGTGCGTTTTGTGGAGGTCGGTCTTGTTGGGATTGGTCCGGTATGGATTCATCAGTGTGTGCAGTGCGGATTTCGACAGATCCGTCCACGCTTAGATGAATCCGACCTTGATGCGTTGTATGGCAGCAATTATTTCGACACAGACGCGGCGCATGGGTTCCGTGATTATTCTCGGCAAAAACAACGCTATGAGAGAGATGCATTCTTTTTTGCCAAAGATCTTAATCGACTGAAGCCGACTGGCCGTTTATTGGAAATCGGAAGTGCTTTGGGCTTTTTTTTACATTCAGTAAGCAAACAAACAAGATGGGCAGTTGAGGGCGTTGAGGTGTCGGCTTTTGGAGCGTGGTATGCACGTGAACGGTTTGGTGTGGCCGTGCACCAAGGAACTCTTGAGAAGGCGAATTTACCATCAGAGTCTTTTGACTACGTTCTTCAAAAAGATCTTCTTGAGCATGTACTGCGGCCGCGGCAACATCTTGAAGAGACGTGGCGGATCATGAGGCCAAAAGCTCGCATGCGTTTAATTACACCGAACGGACAGGCAGATCTCAGACCACTCGAGCGTGCATCGTTGCCGTCCACAGATGTGCCAGTACTGGGACAGGGGCACCTGTCTTTTTTTTCTCGATCGCAATTGCTTCGTTTGCTTGATGAATCGGGATTTCGCGTGCTTCGCTTTCGTAATATTGGTCTTCGACGTGGGATTCGAGCGCTTGGATTGTTGCCATGGTCGAAGCGGAAAATAACGTCTGTGCCGAAGGAAAGTTTGCTTTGTGCAAGTAGAGCAAATGATGATCTCAGGTCACCGGGTGCGGATGAACATGCACGACAGGCTGATCGCATCGATGCCGAAATTTCCAGTCTCGATAGCTCGTTCCGTCGTTGGCGCGGTTATTACTACTATCGTCATTTGATGAAGCGCTTCGATGTATTGCCGGCAGCAGTAACGATTGGCCAAGATTTTGATGTTGTGATCGAAAAGATCGACAACAGGTAAATGTGACAAAATGAAATAGACAGCTTTGTTCACGTTCAGGAGAGACTGATGGTACGGTTAATTACGCAAGTCATAGCTTTTTTTGTTGGGGTTTTCGTTATTCCTGGACTGACAAGCGGTCTGGTAGCGCAAGAGCGTTCTATTTCGGATGGTGTTTATACATCTGAGCAGGCGGCGCGCGGTAGGCGCGAGTACACGCAACAGTGCGCAACCTGTCATTCGACCAACCTCCGCGGCGGAGAAATGGCTCCTGGGCTTGTAGGACAAACGTTTATCAGCGGTTGGAGTGGCGAGACCCTGTGGACTTTTGCTGATTTCACCAATGCGACGATGCCGCAGGATGCTCCTGGAAACCTATCTGCCCAAGGACTGAATGACGTAATAGCCTTCATTCTTTCGTCAAATGATTATCCTGCTGGGGACGCTGAACTTTCTCTCGATCTTGAGAATGAAGGCGATCCCATCATGATCGACTGAACAACTTTAGTCTTTCATGAGTCGTCTGAGCACTTAGTCGGGGCCTGAGTCGACGCCAACGTTATCGGCTATTTTCTTGTTCTAATTCTCTGGCAAGTTCGAGGTTTTCTCGGGCTTGCGAGTGACCGGGGTCTTTAACGAGGGTTTGCTCAAACAAGTCAATGGCTTCCGTGAACGCTCCGGACATCGCCAGTGCACTGCCGAGGTTGTTGAGGGCTTCGGCAGATTCTGGGCGCAGTCGTACAGCGTCACGATAGTGTCTAATGGCGTCACTCAGGGCACCCTGCTGCTGGTAGGCATAGCCGATGTTGGCGTGCGCTTCAGCATGGTTGGGTTCTAGCCTTAACGTATCTCGGTACTGTTGGATCGCTTGGTCATTCTGTCCGAGAGTCAAAAGCGTATTGCCATAGTTGTAGTGTGCGTCCGCAAAGTTAGGGTCGAGACGTATGGCTTCTCGAAATTGAGACGCAGCTTCTTCTGCACGGCCCTGTGTTTCCAGGACGGCTCCAAGATTATTTCTCATTGGTGCGTGTGTCGGATCAACCTCAAGTCCAGCTTCGTACTGTGTTACGGCCGAGTTCAGTTGATTTTGCTCCCACAACACATTGCCTAGCCCGTAATAGTTCCAAGGGTTGTCTGGACGTTTCAGTAGCGCATCACGATAGAGAGATTCCCGGAGTAAAACTAAGTCGCTGGTACTCTTGGGTCGGACCTGCAATTGCAAGTGAGCCATTTCGTCAGAGGAGCGATTGCCGGCCCTGACACGAACCGGAGGTGCGTTTGGATTACGTGGATTGTCTGCTGAGTTGTTATAGGTAAAGCGCATAGAGACGCTCGTCCCTTGCGGGAGTGTGTACGGATCGGCAATCCGGTAGACATCCTGCCAGTTAAAGTCCCATTCGTTGATCCGGAGCAGCCATTGTTCCGTACCGTCTGGCAAGGTGGCTTTGGCTTCCATTGAAGATGCAAGGTAGTGGGCGTGTGGGTACACCGCGTAAATTTCGACATCAATCGGGAGCGTAATAGCGTCGGTTACTACGAAATTACTATCCCCTGGCGGGATATCGAGCAGGTGGTCGGCATCGAGCCGAAGGAGATACAAAGGAGGCCCATCTGGTGGCTCGTCAGAAAAATGAAAAGCGGCGGTTGGTGTAATGGTTTCCGGTCGGCCAGATGGAAGCATGTGGAGTTGCAGTACGAAATCGGTCCCAGGGTCGAGGCGCCATGCCAAACCGTTTCTTCCCGGATTTGGAGCCATGCCAGGTGTCCAGCCCATTAAGTGTCCATCGGGCATGAATGCTTGCCCCATTTCCATCCCACTGAAGCCTGGCTGGTCTGCTTGTTCGGTTTCAGCGGCTTCAAGGCGTCTTGACGAGGTCGTATCGTCAATTGCCATAATCGCATGATGAACAAATTGAGGATTTCCTGGGTGTAATTCAACCGCTTTGACCCATCTCCGTTCAGAGACTGGTATAGGGATGACGAGGTTACGAAAAACATCGATTCCTTCTGCCGGAAGGGTGTACGGACTTGGTACCGGTACAACAAGGTCAGGGTCTCCAAGTTGCCAGTCGTCACTAAATTCCGGTACGGCTGGGAGTGCTTCGCGGGGCCCTTCAAGCGCTCCATCATTTATCCACTCTGACAGCCTGTGAATTTGTTCTTCGGTAAGTGAACGTTCGCCAATGAAGTCACCGAAACCGGGTTCGGGGAGCCACGGGGGCATGTATCCGCTAGTCGTTACTTCTACAATTTGCCGGGCGCGGCGCGAGACATCCTCGTAACTAATTAGATTAAACGGGCCTGAACCTCTTGGACGGTGACAGGGTGTGCACTCGTTATAGATAATTGGGGCGATATCCTGTGCGAAGGTGACCACGTGCTCGTCAGTGTTGTCATTAGTTTCTGTCGATGTTGGTGGTACTGATGACTCGTTACATGCACCGTATATGACGCACATAGCAATGATGACAACGTGCCGGCACCGTACACCCATAGAATACCTATTTTAAAAGTCGAGCCGCTTCTCGTGCGTAGTAAGTTACGATAATGTCAGCTCCCGCGCGTTTGATAGCGGTCAAGGCTTCGAGCATCGCACGCGTTTCGTCGAGCCAGCCGTTGAGCGCAGCTGCTTTAAGCATTGAATACTCACCACTGACGTGATAGCCGGCTGTTGGGCAGCGAAACTCAGACTTCACCCGCGCAATGACGTCGAGATAATGCAATGCTGGTTTAATCATTACGATATCAGCACCCTCTTCGAGATCGAGTTCAACTTCACGCAGTGCTTCATCCACGTTTGAAGGATCCATTTGATGTGTGCGTCTGTCACCGAATGTTGGTGTCGAATCGGCCGCGTCACGAAAGGGACCATAGAAGGCGGAGCAGTATTTTGCTGCGTAGGCCATGATGCCAACTTCACTAAAGAGGTTTGTGTCGAGTGCATCCCGAATTGCCCCAATCCGTCCGTCCATCATGTCGGAAGGCGCGATGAGGTCGGCTCCAGCCTCCGCATGAGACACCGCCACACTTGTAAGACGATCGACGGTTGCATCGTTCACAATGTTTGTGCCGTCGATAATCCCACAGTGTCCATGTGACGTGTATTCGCATAAACAGGCATCCGTGATTACGAGAAGATCCGGCATTTCTTTTTTGATTGCACGGACGGCTGATTGGACTGGGGCGTGGGTGTCATCTGCCGCGCTACCTGTCTCATCTTTTGATTCGGGAAGACCAAACAGCAAGACACCTCGGATACCGTCTGTCGCTGCTGCGACCGCTTCGGCCACAATCTGGTCTACTGATAGCTGAAATACACCAGGCATCGATGAAACTTCTTGGCGCACACCAGACCCAGGACACGCAAACAGTGGGTAGACCAAGTCCTCGGGTGAAAGTTTTGTTTCTCGAACGGCATCGCGAATACTGGAAGAACGACGCAGGCGTCGAGGGCGGCGTCTGAGGGATAACCTGTTTGAGGCCACGGGTTCGTTTGAAGTCTCGTTCGATGTCATCAGTGTTCGTTCTCTTATGTCGTGAGTTTAGCCTAGACAGAGAGACCTATCGGCGCGTCGCGGCCGATATTTTAAAGTAGGCAGCAATTGCTTGGACAAGGCTAGAAACTGTGTGCGTTTTTGGCACAATTGTGACGGTCAGTCCGAGAGAGCGTGCGGCATCTGCCGTGACTGGTCCGATTGTGGCAACAACCGTATTTTCGAGTAGATGGGGCGCAGAGGCGGTTCCTATCATTGCAACGAAGTTTCGTACGGTTGACGCACTAGTAAACGTGATGACATCGATCTGTTGCTCGGTCAGCATCTTAGAAACGTTGTGTCGTTTGGATTGGTCTGGAATAGTACGGTACGCAATAACGTCATGTACTTCAGCCCCGGCGCGGCGCAGTGCTATTGGAAGATTCTTGCTAGCCAGGTCGGCACGCGGTAGTAAGACGCGGGCTCCACGCATGTACTGTTCAAGAAGTCCTGCGATGGCATCACTGCGATACTCTTTCGGCATGACGTTGACGACTAGTTGGTAGTCAGCGAGTTTGGCGGTTGTGGCGGGGCCAACGGCACACAACCGAACGTGTTTGAGCGACTGAATATTATTTTTTAGAGCAATGTATCGATCCATAAAAGCATCTACGCCTTTTACAGACGTAAACACGATCCAATCAAATGTCGAAGCGCTGTTACACGCGTCATCGAGCGCCTTCTTGTTGGTTGGCGGAACAAACTGAATTGTTGGCACCTCGATAGTCCTTGCTCCCATGGCGTTCAGTAGGGAAACGAATTCAATCGATTGCTCGCGGGGTCTAGTGACGGCGACGCACTTACCGGACAGTGGCTCGGTGTCAAAGTTCATTCGCTCATTGAATGTGAGGTGCTGAGTATCGCCTCGGCACCGTGGTCGAGTAGTAATGCGGCAACTCTACAACCAATACTTTCTGCATCAATTAAGTTGCCATGCGCTTCTTGAGCAATTAATGTTTTTCCGTCTGGTGAGACGACTACTCCTCGCACGTTGAGTTGATCGCCAGATGGAGTAGCCATTGCTCCAAGAGGAACTTGGCAATCTGCTCCTAGTGTGGTTACGAGGGCTCGTTCGGCAGCGAGAGCAGCGGTTGTGTCCTGGTCGGCTATCGAGGCGAGAAGTTTTTCTGTTTCTGCGTCATTTTTTCGGTACTCACCAACGACAATACCTTGGCCTGGTGCAGGCAAACAAAGACCCGATGGAATCCTTGTCGTTATTCGATTTATCAGGTTGAGCCTGATTAAGCCTGCAGTCGCAAGCACGAGTACATCAAACTTGCCGTCGTCAAGTTTACGAAGACGAGTCCCAACGTTACCCCGTACAGAAGATATGTTGATGCCAGGAAATGCATGTAGAAGTTGTGCCGTTCGGCGAATACTGCCGGTGCCGACCCGGAGCGGTTTCTTATTACTTTCAAGAATTGAGCTTGTTGTGGCGTGAGATACGTCCAGTTGTTTTGATCGACTGGCCACGATGGCATCACGAGGATCTTCTCGGGGTAATGCAGCTTGTATAGAGAGTTCTGGCAAGCGTTCCGCAGGTAAGTCTTTAGCACTGTGTACAGCCAGGTCGATACGATTTTCAACAAGTGCTTCCTCGATCTCTTTTACGAACAATCTTTTTCCACCGACTTTTGAGAGATTTGTGTTGGAAAGTCGGTCGCCACTTGTCTGAATTGTGACGAGCTCGGTCAGTGGGCCACCGACCCGGGTGATTGCTTCGGCGACGTGTTCCGCTTGCCATAAGGCGAGCGGACTTCTGCGAGTGCCTATGCGAAGGGTTGTCACCGCTGCTTCACCGTAGAGGATGGCAGCGTGCTGTTTGTGGCCTTGGAAGACCTGTGTTCATTTTTGTCTCGTGTCTCCTCCGGTGTTTGGTCTGTTAGCTTGAAGAGACGGACCAGTGCGTCGGTATCCGCGGCGATTTCTTGTTCGTTACTGGCGGCTTTTAGTTGTTCCGTTGGTGTTGATAGAAGTTTTTCGACAAGCAGGCGTGTGATTTCTTCGACACGAGATTTAGCATTTGGCGAGAGCCCAGCGAGTTTCGGGGCAAGACGTTTGAGTTCATTTTGACGTGTCTGTTCAAATCGCCGGCGCAATGCTATGACGGTTGGAATGGCACCTCTCGATCCTAACCATGCCATAAACCCATCGACTTCTTCATGGACCATTAACTCAGCGCGATCGATTTGCGATTGTCGTTTTGAGAGATTGTCTCGAACGATGGTCTGTAGATCGTCGATGTTGTAGAGAAAAACCTGTTCCACTTCACCCGCTGTCGGTTCGACGTCGCGAGGCACGCCAATGTCAATTATGAACAGCGGTCGATTCCGACGAGGCTTCATTGCCCTTTGAATGTGTTCGCGTGTTAACAGGCGTTTTGATGATCCTGTCGCCGTCACGACTATGTCAGTAGATGTCAGTTCTTCAGTAATGGTTTCCCAGGAAACAGCGTTTCCATTAACCTTCGCAGCTAGTGCAGCGGCACGTGATGGAGTTCGATTTGCCACACTAATTGCGCCTACTGGCTGTGCCTTGAGGTGTGTTGTGGTTAATTCGGCCATTTCGCCTGCACCTAAGACGAGTGCTTTGAGCTGACTGAGATCACCAAAGATTTTTCGAGCAAGGGAAATGGCTGCATAGCTAACAGACACAGCTCCTTCGCCAAGGCCAGTTTCGGTTCGTACCTGTTTTCCGACGCGAAATGAGCAATGAAAAAGACGATTAAGTGAGGCACCGGTGAACCCCTGTTCAGAGGCTATCTGAAAGGCTTCTTTCACCTGTCCTGCGATTTGAGGTTCTCCGATAACTAGGGAATCAAGTCCTGATACCACTCGAAAGAGGTGACGAGCGGCGTCTTGGTTGGTGCGTTTGTAGAGATATGGGGCTAGCTCCGGTTCCGGAACGTCGTGGAACGAACTCATAAATACTGCTAGTGCTTCCTGAGCCGTGTCTGGAGCGGTGCATACGGTATAAATTTCCGATCGGTTGCATGTCGATAACACAACGCATTCATATATATCCTGAAGCGTTTCAAGTTCTTTTAACGCTTCAGGAATACCGCGACGAGAGAAGTCGACGCGTTCGCGTAGGTCAACTGGAGCATTGTGATGGCTCGCTCCAAGCAAAAGTAGGTGCATTAATAAAAGTTGTGACTCCGAGTCACAAAATAGCCGATGGGTACGAAATTAAGTAGTAAGAGACCAAACCCAATGGCGGATAGCCATGCGGCTCGTCGGCCGCTCCACCCAATCGTGCGGCGAGCGTACAGCGAAAACGTATAGACGAGCCAGCAGAGAACAACGATAAAGATCTTGGGGTCTAATATCGACATAGCTTGAACACGTGGGTCGGCAGCATTCGGGCTGACCTCGAACAGCCACACAGCACCAACGCCAAGTCCCACAGTGAGAAAGACCCAACCGAAAGTTACCGCTCGGCTGTTCATCACATCTAATACTTGTAGTGAAGGTAGGCGAGTGTAAAACACACCCAGGTGTTTTCCCTTGAGTTCTTTAAACAAGAGGACATAGGTAATGCTAATTACGCAAGCTAGTGCAAAACTTGCGTAGGCAACGAGTAGTGACGAGACATGAAGTTCAAACCATCGACTTTCTAAAACTGGAGGTCGCGCTGAGACCTGATTAGTGATAGCAGGAATTAATTGCAAGATGACCATAAGAGGAACGATAAAGATGCCCATTGCTCGCTCGTCCGTTGTCATTTCTGTATAGAGATAAGCGAGGGCCAGTAGCCAGACAAACCCTGAGATGGCGCCTGTCGTACCTACTAGCGGAATATGACCGACCTGCATTGTTTGCATACCGATGACGAATGTGTGTACGAGTGCCCCGAACACAAGGCTCACGGTTGCGATTCGTCCGGACGTTGGGTTTCGGGCACTAAAATGCACGGCATATGCGGCACCGGAAACAACATAAAGTGCCAAAGGAATTGCGTTCATAAATAAAATGCTCGGTTTCTACAATGATCGATACAAAGATTGGTTTCTAGTTTCTTGGTGCGTAATAACCTTGTTTCGCACGTGCCGTGGTTGATTCGCGGTCTACCCGGACGACGATGCGTCGCCATTGCCCATTTCGAACGGGGTTAGCGGAAATGTAGCCGACAGAGTACTGACTTGAGAGTTCGTCTGATATTTCTTGATAAATTTTTGGCAGTTCATCAACTTCAGTCGGGAAAAATGCGCGTCCACCAGTTTCTTGTGCGAGTTGACGTAGCACGAAATCTGCTTCACGAAATCCGACACGAGACCGAGAATCATCAGATTGAAGGCCAATAGAATAGATTGCCGTTTCCGATCGTTTTGCTTGTTCTAGTACCTCATCAAACGTCACTAGGCTTGATGTGTCTTCTCCGTCGGAGAGGACGATAATGGCTTCCCGTCTGACGTCTGCGGGTCGAAGTGGTGCTTTGGATAACTCGCGTAGAGAGACGTAGATAGCATTGTAAAGAGATGTGGAACCACCGGCGGATGTCCGCTGGATCGCCTGTTCAAGTTCTACCGCATCATTCGTAAAAGTCTGCAGGATGTTCACTCGACTGTCGAAGTCGACAATTTCTGCTAGGTCTTCCGGACGTAAGCGCTGCGAAAAACCGATCGCGGCTTCCTGGGCAGTGGCCATTTTTTCATCCATACTGGCGCTCGTGTCGATGAGCATCGCTAAAGCGATTGGAAGCTGTGTTTTTGTAAAGAACGTTACGTTCTGTTGGATGCCATCTTCATAGATCTGGAAATTAGCTTGATCCAGGTCGGTGACGAATCGTCCGTCAAGTTCACTAACAGTAATGTTTAATGAGACAACGTCAACACCTGCGCGAAACGCGGGTGTCGGTTGGTCTTGCTGCTGCGCAGAAAGACTTCCACAACAGATGATCATGAGTGCCGACACGATGATTGTGTACTTCCGCACCTATTCCATCCTCAGTGATGTTCCACGAACGGTCAGTTCTTGTCGGTTCATACGCAATGTAATGGTCTCGGGAGGAACGAGCGTATCGGGGCGTGAGTACACAACAAGATATTGATTTAGAAGTTCGCTGACAATATCTTGCATTGCGTTGTTGATAGCGAGAGCTGTCAAGAGGTCACGATGTCGCCCGCCGCTATTGCGGGGCCCGCGTTCTAGTAGCAGGTTTCGTTCGAAATCTTGGTTTCGTAATTCGAGAGCAGAGATGTTTGGAGTGGCGGAAAAAGCATTTCGACCAACTCGAAGCGATAGCGTGTAGATGGCGGCACCGCTTTCTTCGATTGTTTCCAGTACTCGACGAGAACTGGTATTACTGTAGTCAACTCCCTCTGTGGTTAAAACGACGATAAGCGGCCGAGGAGCATTTTGTCTGGCAAAACCTTCAGCGGTTTGGTCGAGCGCGTCAAGCATATAGGCCGCCTGGTCCGGTAAGGCGAATAAATTATTGATTCCGTCGGTGAGACGAGAGATCTCTCGGGTTGATGAGACCTGAATTCGTGGCGGGCCACCGAAGGTAATGATTGAAATTTGGTTACCCTCGGACATTTGTTCGACGAACTCGATTAAGCCATTCCTGAACTCCACGAGAGACCGAGTAGCGGCTTGACTAGTGTCAACTAGCAGTGCAATCTGCCTCCCGGCGCCGGCGTGACTGACACGAAGGATTTCGCGTGCGGTGCCGTCCTCATCGATAGAAAAATCAGATGGCCCGAGCCCGCCAACGGGAGCGCCATCCTCGTCAAGCACAGAAACGAGCATCTGGCGTTCCTGAGATTGGCCCTGGAGTCCAACGGCTGCCAACAAGCATATTGACGCGACGATGGGGACGGCTAACGCAGCACGTAACTGTTGCATCAAATTTTTGACTGTTGGGGCTAGCCGAAACTGCTTCAACAAGTATAGGTGTCCGTCTGAGACCTGGTCAAGGCAATGAAGCCCAGAAGCCACTGTAAATGCAGGGTTTGTTGGTATGTTTCGTGCTTTTCCTCAGGATAGGTCTACCTTGACACCCCTAGGGACGCATGCAATAATTTGCGCGGTTTTTCGGCCCGCACGTCGTGCCGTTAACTGGCTTTTACAGCCATAACTTTTTGTGGTGTTGTTGTCTATCGGCGCAGAAAAGTTAAAGGCTGTCATGGGCGCCATTTACGACGGACTTCAGGGCGGGGCCAGCCTTTGATCGTCGTTGAGACGTGTTGTGGCCATAGTTTTTAAGGTTTTGCAGTAGTTTATAGAAAGCCCGCAGCATGTTAGACGCTTACATTCCAATCTTTATTTTGATTCTTGTCGCAATTGGCTTTGCGATTTTTACACTAATGGTCTCGAAACTCGTTCATTCGAGTGGGTACAACAAGGTCAAATTAGAACCCTATGAGTGTGGGATCGAGCCGGAAACTGATGCGAGGGACCGTTACAGCATTCGTTACTACTTGGTAGCCATGCTTTTTGTCATCTTTGACGTCGAAACGGTGTTTATGTTTCCTTGGGCTGTTGCGATGGATGAGCTTGCTCTGTTCGGTTTGATCGAGATGTTGGTGTTTATCTTTATTCTCGTTATTGGGTATGTCTACGCGTGGCGAAAAGGTGCGCTAGATTGGGCCTAGGAGTGTTCGACGGACTTTAGGGCGTTATGACAGACGAGAAAAATACCGACAAACCAGAGTCAACTGACACGGAAGTCTCGAAACCGGCTGCAGAAGTCTCGAAACCGGCTGCTGCTGCCCCGCCAAAGCCCAGACCGAAACCGAAACCAAAGCCCCCTCCGGAGCCACCAAAAGGCCCTGAAGATCAGGCGCCGCCTGAGGACATGTCGCTCCCCGTAACGATTGCAGCTTTGCAAGCCGCCTTGCCCGGCGCTGTTGACCACGTGTCATTTTTTGTGGGCGATTGGACGGTCATCGTCGGCGCCGAACACCTTCTTGCCGTTATGCGATTTTTGAAGGCAGACGAATCGACAGCGCTTGATTATTGCTCAGATATAACAGCTACGGATTGGCCGCCGAGAGAAAAGCGTTTTGACGTTATTTATTGCCTGTATTCAACCAAACATCGTCACCGACTACGGGTCAAAGTACGTGCTGGCGAAGGTGATGAGGTTGAGTCTGTTTGTGATATCTGGTCCGGTGCAAACTGGTTAGAACGTGAAGTATTTGATCAGTTTGGGATCAATATTGTGAATCATCCTGATATGCGTCGGATTTTAATGCCGGATGAGTGGCAAGGTTACCCACAGCGTAAAGACTATCCGCTGGAGGGACCTGGTGAGCTATTGATGGAGAATCCGCAGGACTGGCTGCGTCTACGGAACATTCCGGATGAATCAATGGTCGATGGAGAGATTGAATGACGCTCGGCACGTCACGCGTTAGCACCGATAACTTTGCATCGGAAGAACTGGTTCTTAATATGGGGCCGCAGCATCCGAGTACTCACGGCGTGCTCCGTGTCGTTCTGAAACTCGACGGGGAGCGTGTGGTCGATGCTGATTGTGTTATCGGATATATCCATCGGGGCGTTGAGAAACTTTGCGAGAATCGTGATTGGACCCAGATTATTCTTCTCACTGACCGCATGGATTATGTCGCAGCAGCGACCAATAATTTAGGATACGTCGAAGCAGTCGAGAAGTTGATGCAAGTTGAGGTTCCGAGACGAGCTCTGTATATCCGTACGGTCTTAGCGGAACTTCAGCGAATCGCGAGTCATTGTCTCTGGTTGGGCACTCACGCGATGGACATTGGTGCGATGACGGTCCTGCTGTACGCGTTTCGTGAACGAGAGTTTGCGCTCGATTTGTTTGAGGAATATTGTGGCGCGCGCCTGACGTATAACTCGATGCGAGTCGGAGGGTTGCCGCTTGATATCCCACCAGGTTGGGACACGAAAGTGTTGTCATTTTGCGACTTGATGGAAAGCAAGCTTGATGAATACGAAACGCTCCTGACGAACAATAGGATTTGGTTGCAGCGAACGAGAAATGTGGGCGTGATATCTGGTGAAGAGGCCACGAGCCTTGGTTTGTGTGGGCCCCCACTGCGAGGATCCGGTGTTTCGAGGGATTTACGCAAGGATGAGCCAAACGCCGCGTATTCAGAATTTGATTTTGACGTGCCGCTGGGAACACACGGTGATACGTACGATCGGTATTTGATCCGGATGGATGAGTTTCGGGAATCGATCCGAATTATCCGGCAGGCTGTTGAGGGTGTTCCCGAAGGCCCAATCATGGGCAAAGTTCCGCGCCTATTGAAACCGCCAGCCGGTGAGACCTACCATGCGATTGAGTCACCGAAGGGTGAGCTTGGCTATTTTCTTGTCAGTGATGGAAAGTCTACTAATCCGTATCGTTTCCGTGTGCGCCCACCTTCATTTTGCAATCTGCAAGGTCTCAAGCGATTGTGCACGGGGCACTTAGTGGCGGATGTGGTGGCTCTTATCGGGACTATTGATATTGTCCTAGGTGAGGTCGATCGGTAGGCCATGGTAGAGACGATTCTTGTCCCGCTTTTGAAGGCAGCCGTTCTTGTTAACGCCATTCTGGTGTCGGTTACGTTTCTGGTATTGATGGAACGGAAAGTTATCGCGTGGGCACAGTCACGCCTTGGTCCGATGCGCGCTGGTCCTCACGGTGTTTTACAAGCACTGGCAGACCCGATTAAGTTGATTCTGAAAGAGGATATTACACCAGCAAAAGCCGATAAATTCGTCTTTACGCTCGCTCCGATCCTGAGTCTTGTCCCGGCTCTTGTGGCTTTTGCCGTTGTCCCTTTTGGCCCAGATCCGCTTTATTACATTAGTGATATTAACGTTGGGTTGTTGTTCGTCATTTCGGTGACATCGATTGGTGTCTACGGCATTATTCTTGCTGGCTGGGCTTCCAATAGTAAGTACCCATTAATTTCTAGTTTGCGGGCATCTGCGCAGCTCATCAGCTATGAAATCGCAGTGACGATGATACTGGTTAGCGTCATCCTGACTGCTGGAACGCTCAGCCTCGTTGGAATCGTAGAGGCCCAACTTGAGAGTGGTTTCTGGTTTGGTTTTATTCAACCTGTTGCTTTTGTGATCCTGTTTATTGGTGGTTTAGCAGAAACGAATCGTGTGCCGTTTGATTTGCCAGAGGCTGAAACGGAATTGACTGGGGGATTTCATACCGAGTACAGCGGTATGAGATTTTCGCTCTTTTTCTTGGCTGAATACGCCAACATTATCGTTATATCTGCATTAGTGGTCATTATGTTTTTGGGTGGCTGGTTGCGTCCATTTCCGAATGTCGAAGCCCTGGCGTTTCTTGATATTGTGCCGGCTTGGATATGGCTCATTGGTAAGGTCTTTTTCTTGTTGTATATATTTATTTGGCTCCGTGCGACATTGCCGCGGTATCGGTACGATCAACTTATGTCGTTAGGTTGGAAGCTCTTTATTCCGATTGCGATCGGCAACTTGGTACTAACGGCCATTGCGAAGGTGGCGTTCTAGGCTTATGGCTGAAGCAATCACGTTTTACACGCTCGCGGCGCTCATACTTGGTCTTGGCATCATGGTGGTGAGCGCGCGTAGTGCAGTGCATAGCGTCGTGTTTTTGATTGTGAACTTTCTTCTTGTTGCTGTGCTGTACGTTATTTTAAGCGCCGAATTTGTTGCGGTGATCCAAGTGTTAGTGTATGCCGGCGGCATTGTCGTGTTGTATTTGTTTGTTGTCATGTTGGTGAACTTGAAACGTGAGCCCGAACAATTTTCGGATCCTCGTCGTCTTAGTAAACTCGGTACTTTGCTGGGTGGTGCGGTCTTGGCTCAGGTGATTGGTATTGCCGTATATTCGTCGATGCGAGGAACGACCCCGCCGGTTTCTGGAGGACTTGGTTCCGACACACCTTTTTTGACTGGGAATACTGAGCAACTTGGCTGGGTTCTGTATACAAGCTATCTGATTCCGTTTGAACTTGCTTCCATGTTGCTACTCGTTGCAATGGTTGGCGCCATCGTTTTGGCGAAGAAGAACCTGTAGGGGATATGTTGTGCTTGAAATAACACCACTTCATTACAACCTATTAGCAGCGGCTCTTTTCATGATTGGTGTGATCGGCGTGCTGGTGCGCCGCAACGTCATCATTATTTTTATGTCGATTGAACTTATTTTGAATGCGGTCAATATCAATCTTGTTGCTATGTCTTATCAATTACAGGATATGGCTGGGCAAGTGTTTGTCGTATTTGTTATTGCCGTTGCCGCAGCGGAAGCGGCAGTTGGACTCGGAATCATTATTGCTTTTTACCGAAATAAAGAAACTGTGAATATCGACGAGATTCAGCTCATGCGGTGGTGACCTAACTCTTATGGATTTTATCTGGCTCATACCGCTTCTCCCGGGCATAGGCGCCGCAATCAACGGGCTATTTGGCATTCGCTTCTTTTCCAAGCGAACTGCCGGCGTATTGGCAGCGTCGACGATGGCTGGGGCCTTCGTGTTAAGTGCGAACGCTTTTCTCCAGTTGCTCGGGACGGCCGACCGCTATCACAAAGTTACGATTGCCCATTGGATTCCCCCAATCCCGCTTGAGACATTTAGCGGTATTGGCTCTTTTGAAGTTCCGTGGGCATTTGTCTTGGACCCGTTGTCGGGAATGATGCTTCTGATCGTCACCGGCATTGGTTTTCTTATTCACATCTATTCAATTGGATATATTGACCACGAGCCACGTGGTGGAGTTGCTCGATTTTTCTGTTATTTGAACCTCTTTTGTTTCTTTATGCTGACACTCGTACTGGGAAGTAACTTCTTGGTGATGTTTGTTGGTTGGGAAGGGGTCGGCCTCTGCTCCTATCTACTGATCGGGTATTGGTATCGGAAGAAAAGTGCCTCCGATGCTGGGAAGAAGGCATTCATCACGAACCGCATTGGTGACTGGGGTTTTGTGATGGGGGTCTTTCTAATTTATTTCACGTTCGGGACGCTCGATTTCCGAGAGGTGGCAGAAGCGGCTTCACAGGTTCCTGTCGAGACGGCCGCGGTTGGGTTCGGCGTCGTGTCAGCTATATGTTTGTTCCTGTTCGTTGGTGCGACTGGTAAAAGCGCGCAAATTCCTCTGTATGTTTGGCTCCCAGATGCGATGGAGGGACCAACGCCGGTATCTGCTTTGATTCATGCTGCCACCATGGTTACGGCGGGTGTGTATATGGTGTGCCGGAATGCGGTGCTTTTTACACACGCTCCGATGGTGCTGGAAGTGATTGCCGTGGTTGGTGCTCTCACCGCTTTGATGGCAGCGACGATAGGGTTGGTGCAGACGGATATCAAACGCGTGCTCGCGTACTCAACGGTGTCACAGCTTGGCTATATGTTCTTAGCAGCAGGCGTGGGCGCGTTCGGTGCAGCAGCGTTTCACTTGATGACACATGCGTTTTTCAAGGCGCTTCTATTTCTTGGCAGTGGGTCCGTTATCCATGGCATGAACGAAGAGCAGGACATGCGTCAAATGGGTGGCTTGAAGCTCTATATGCCGGTCACGTTTGTCACCATGTTGATTGGTGCCATTGCGATTTCCGGTATACCACCGTTTGCAGGGTTTTTCAGCAAGGACCTGATCTTGGCCAGAGCCTTTATGCACAGTCCGGTGCTTTGGTCGATCGGTGCAGCCACGGCTGTGATGACCGCGTTCTATATGTTTCGCCTTATTAATATGACGTTCTTTGGCCCATATCGTGGTCCGGATTGGGAACACGGCCAAGATACGGAACATGCTGGCGACGACGCTCATCATGGGCATGCGTGGCATGGTCCTCATGAGTCACCGCAGTTAATGACCGTTCCGCTCATGCTTCTTTCTGTTGGTGCGGTTGTTGCCGGCTTTGTCGGTATTCCTGCTGCTCTTGGTGGAAGTGACGCGATCGAGCATTTCCTTGAACCTAGCTTTACGGTTGCAGGTGCTCCTGCAGTAGAAGTGCACCACTTATCCCATGCTGCAGAATGGGGGCTAATGGCTTTCTCTGTTTTACTTGCGATAGGCAGCATTTGGTACGCCTATCGTAACTATGTCCAGAGTCCTGAAAATTCAGAGCAGATGGCAGAAAAATGGTCTGGTGCGCATCGAGTACTGACAAATAAATATTACGTTGACGAAGCGTATGATGCGACGGTTATTCGCGGGACGATGGCAAGCGCAAATAATTTGTGGACCGTTGATAAGCGGGTTGTGGACGGAGCTGTCAATGGTACGGGTTGGACAACGATTGCTTCATCCTGGGTGTCGCATATTCTCGATAAGTATGTTGTAGATGGTTTAATTAATCTCGTTGCATGGACGTGCGGCGAGGCAAGCTACTTGTTCCGCCGGGCTCAGACCGGCCTTATTCAAAACTACGCGTTTGCCTCTTTGTTAGGGGTGTTTGCGTTCGTGACCTGGTTTCTCTTTGCCCGGTAGTTAGATATAGCTATGAGTAACGCTGATTTTCCACTGTTATCACTCATCATGTTCACGCCGCTTGTCGGCGCCATCATCCTGCTTTTTGTAAATAAGCAGGCAGAAGACCTCATCCGATGGGTCGCCAACATAACGGTCGGGCTCGGCTTTGTCGTCTCGTTACCGCTGTGGTTTTCTTATGATTCGACAAATCCAGATTGGCAATTTGTTGAGCGCTTGCCATGGATTCCCTCCATTGGCGCCGAATACTTTATTGGTGTCGATGGTTTCAGCGTTTTGCTGATTCTGTTGGCAACTTTAATGGGTGTGATCGCAGTGTTGTCGTCGTGGACCGCCGTGCAGAAACGCGTGAAGGAATACTATGTGTTTCTTTTGATGCTTCAGACAGGAATGATCGGGGCTTTTGTAGCGCTCGACTTTCTGCTGTTCTTTCTGTTCTGGGAAGTAATGTTGGTGCCGATGTATTTCCTGATTGGCATATGGGGTGGTGATAACCGCCTCTATTCAGCGATTAAGTTCTTTTTATTTACGCTTGTTGGCAGTGTCATCATGCTACTCGGCATTCTTGCTGTTTATTTTTACAGCCACAGTGTTACCGGTGTTTACACGTTTGATATTACCCAGTTCCACCAGCTAAATATTCCATTTGATTTACAGTGGTGGATTTTCCTGGCGTTTTTTATGGGGTTTGCGGTCAAGGTGCCGTTGTTTCCATTTCATACCTGGCTACCCGATGCGCACACAGATGCACCAACCGCAGGGTCAGTGATTCTTGCGGCGGTCCTCCTGAAGATGGGGACCTATGGATTTATCCGTTTCAGTTTGCCGATTTTGCCTGAGGCAACACATGCGTTTGTTCCGGCGATTGCCCTCTTGTCGATTATTGGCATTGTGTATGGAGCACTTGTCGCGATGGCACAACGTGATTGGAAGCGGTTGGTTGCGTACTCCAGTGTGAGTCACATGGGTATGGTTATGCTTGGTATGGTTGCGTTGAATCCAGTAGGGATTACGGGGAGTATCGTCCAGCAGTTAAACCATGGAATTTCGACCGGCGCGCTATTCTTATTAGTGGGGGTCGTCTACGAACGGCGGCATACTCGACTGATTTCTGAATATGGTGGTTTGTCAACGATCATGCCGATTTACGCGGCAATTTTTCTTGTGATGACCATGTCGTCGATAGGACTGCCGACATTGAATGGGTTTATCGGAGAATTTCTTATCCTTCAGGGCATTTTTACGTATGACAAAACCTGGGCGTTTTTTGCTGCGAGTGGAATTGTCCTGGGTGCGGCTTACATGCTGTGGTTGTACCAGCGAACTATGTTTGGCGATGTCACTAATCCGAAGAATGAGAACCTCTCCGACTTGGGGATTCGCGAGTTCGCAACCTTTGTGCCGCTGTTGATTTTGGCGGTCTGGATTGGCCTGTATCCCAAGCCGTTTCTTGACCGCTTGGAGACATCTGTTGATCGCGTGATGTTACGCGTGAATCCTGACTACACGCCTCGGTATGTGCGAGAAACCGCGCCGTTGCTTGAAAATGCCGATGCGGATGGTGTCATCGAGTTGCCGGTGCGTGCTGGCGCCCGGTAGTTTACGAAACGACGAGAAATAGAAATGCCTGCTGGTTTAAGTATCGACGACTTTTATTACGTCTTGCCCGAGATTGTTTTGACCTTTGGGGCACTGGTGTTGTTGATTGTTGATTTGATATTGCCAAAACGGGATGGTGCGGTCTTCGGTGTCGCGATTGTCACGCTACTGGCCACTGCCGCGGCGGTACTGTCGTTTGCTGGCGTGAACGTGACAGCCTCAGCAGGATTATTGGCCATTGATGGTTTTGCGACGTTCTTCAAGTTGGTCTTTATTTTGTCTGCGGTGATGACGGTTCTGATGTCCGGGTCGTATCTTCGCGTTGAAGGAGTTCGAGCAGGAGAATACTGCTTCCTGATTCTTTGCGCGACACTCGGCATGATGTTTATGGCGAGTGGGGTCGATCTAATTACGTTGTTCATTGGTCTCGAGACGATGGCGATTGCGTTTTACATTCTTGCTGGGTTCTTGAAACCGTCGGAGCGGTCGAATGAGGCTGCTGTGAAATACTTCTTGTTGGGAGCATTTTCACTCGGGTTGCTGTTGTACGGCATGTCTTTGCTTTATGGTGCCACTGGAACGACGAGTTTAGATGGAATTGCGGCGGCCCTTGCCGGTGGAGAACGTTCACTGGTTCTGATCTTGGCTCTCATACTAATTGGGGCAGGTATGGGATTTAAGATTGCTGCGGTGCCCTTTCATATGTGGGCCCCGGATGTGTATGAAGGTGCACCAACACCTGTGACCGCGTTTTTATCAGTGGGATCAAAAGCAGCTTCTTTCGCGATGCTGCTCCGTATTTTTTTCGTCGGTCTCCCTTTTCTTGTCTCTGATTGGCAGACGCTCTTCTGGGTTCTTGCTGCTATCACGATGACAGTGGGAAATATTGCTGCAATTACCCAAACCAACACGAAGCGGATGTTGGCCTATTCGTCAATTGCGCACGCCGGCTACGTGCTCGTCGGCGTGGTGGCAGGAACCGAACGTGGTATCACGGCCACGTTGGTGTATCTCTGGGTATATCTCTTTATGCAGCTTGGCGCATTCGCCATTATTTCCATGTTGCGCCGACAGGATGTCGTTGGTGATGAACTGAAAGATTTAAGCGGTCTTTATTTTAGGAAGCCGTTTGCTGCTATCGCAATGTTGATCTTTATGTTGTCGTTGGGGGGTATTCCGCCGACCGCTGGCTTTATGGGGAAGGTGTGGGTATTTGGTGCTGCCATTGATCAAGGGTTCATATGGTTGGCGGTCATCGGGGTCGTCAACAGTGCGATTTCTTTGTATTACTACTACCGGGTCATCGTCTTTATGTGGCTGAAAGAAGAGACGCTTGGGTCGGATATTGAAATGAGTCCGGCGATGGCAACGGTGTTGGGCATTGCCGTTGTTGGATCGATATTTTTCGGTATTTTCCCTGATATGTTATTTGATCACGCGCAGACTGCGAGCGAGGTATTGGGATCGCCTGCGTCGGTCATGTCTCTTCGCTAGACGTGACACATATCTCCTTAGGCCTTTTGATCAATTCGAGTTAACAAAAGCCCCGTAACAACGACACCGGCGCCAGCGAGTTTGGTGGGAGCGAGTGGTTCACCAATCCAGATTGCGGCGATGGCCATCGCCATCACCGGGACCAGGTTTGAATAGACAGACGTTCTTGCGCTGCCAAGCTTTTGGACACCTGTATACCAGATGATATGTGAGATGGATAGAGCTAATACACCTGATGCGACCGTCAAAAACCACGTCATTGGACTGATTGCCATCCAGTCAAGTGTCATCAGGCTAGGTAATGCTACAAGTGTGAATAAGATTGCGCCTACGAGCGTTGCGTAAGCGGAGACTTGATATGGTGAATACCGCGTGAGTAGTGGACGTGACCCGCTCGTATAAAACGCCCATGCCCAGAGACCAACGAACGTCAGGCCATCACCTATAAGGGTGTTGCCAGTTGTCATGGCCCCTTGACCGACAACAAAGAACACACCGACGACTGCCAGGCTAATTCCAATCCACTGTTTCCGTCCGATCGGTTCATGGTGTTGACTGGCCGCGTTTAGAGCAAGAACGGCTATTGGCATACACCCGAGAATTAGTGAACTGTTGGTAACAGTTGTTCGTTCAAGCCCTGTCACGAATACTAACTGGTAACAAAAGTGACCAAGAAAACCGAGGACGAGAAATCGGGGCCAGTCTGCCGGTGCTGGTGCCGATTCGCCTCGATACCGTGACATGCCGATGAGGACGGCGCACGCGGTCAGAATACGAATCGCATTAAATGAGACTGCTGGAAGCTCAAGAATTGCGGTTTTGACGATCGAAAAATTACTACTCCAGATCAGTACGAGAAGTACCAAGAGTCCGTCGAGTCGACTGAGAGCAATGCGAGATGTTGGATGATTCACCGAGTAGACCGTCTGTGAAATTAGAAATACAGAATGGTTTAGGCCCTCAGATTATGGACCACTTTGCCTCATCATATGGCACCCTGGTATCATTGGTTGTTTGTTTAGCCTCGGGGAGAGGTCGCCTGGCCGAACTAGTATTAGTAGAAGGCATACGACCCGAACACGCGCCAGTGGCGAGAGTTCTTATGCCCGATGAGCATGGCTCGTTTCTCGCGCGTTCCCTGCACCACCTGCAAGACAATATTCGCAGAGCAGGACCGGCAGCAGCGGCGAGTTACACGCTGATTGGATCGATTCTCCTTCTTGGTGGAGGAGGCGCAGTAATCGATCGATGGCAGGATAGTGCGCCGTGGGGGTTGTTCGTGGGCTTACTTCTCGGCGTAGTGGTCGGTCTTTACGAGGTGGCAAAAGCGGTTTGGAAACCGTGAGCTTAATGTGGGTGGTAGTCTCGGGGTCCATAGTTTCGAGTGCATTCGTTGCGACATATGTCATGCCGTCGGTTGCAACGGAGGTTCTCGTAGGAATGGTTGGGCCAGTCGTTGTGGCGGTTGGTTCGATTTTGCTGATGAAGCGGGCGTCTCGGCGGACGCCGGAAGGTTTAACGCGCGTACTCATTCGTGGATTTGTGACCAAGATGGTGGTTTTCGGTTTATATATTATTCTTGCCACTGTGGTGATGGCGCTTGATGTGGTCGCTTTTTTTGTGAGTTTTACGTTGTATTTTGTGGCGCTCTACTTAGTAGAAGCGTTTTACGTTTACCGGTTGTGTTTATCGAACAGGATGTCATAGCCACCAAAGATAGATCGGTACATTTTTACCAATGAACCAACCTGATCACGCAGGCGCGACAGAACACGGAACCGAACATGCATTTGATGCCGGTGAAACGATTATCGGGCATATTGCGAACGGGGAGCATCCGGTCCTGCCTCTTCCAGCCATTGCTGGTATCGACTTTTCGATCTCAAAGCATGTCTTCATGTTGCTGTTGGTCGCGACGACGCTCTTCTTTTTGATTACGCTGGCTGTTCGACGTTATTTGCGGCAGGATCAGATGGTCCCAAGTGGTTTCATGAACGGCTTAGAGTTTATTGTCGAGTTTGTCCGTGACTCCATCGTTCTTCCCAATGTTGGTCCTAAATGGGTCAAAACATTCGCTCCTCTGGGGTTGACCTTTTTCTTTTTTATTTTGGGAGCGAACGTTATCGGTTTGATACCAATTTTCGAGGTTCTGGGATTGGTGGACCATACGATCCTTCATACCGGCGAAAATTCGATGGTTAAGCACCTCATTCATGGTGGGACGACCGCGACGGCGAATTTTAATGTCACGGCAGCTCTTGCGATGATTACATTTGTATCGATTATTGTTGCTGGCACCATGGCGCACGGATTTATTCAACACTGGGTGAACCTTGTGCCTCATGGGCTTGCGTGGCCACTGTATATTTTGCTCATTCCCATTGAAGTGATGGGGATGTTTGTCAAACCGTTTGCTTTAACTATGCGGCTTGCTGCGAATATGGCCGGTGGGCATATTGCGATTCTTGCGATCCTGTCATTCGTATTTATCTTCACAGAACTTTTTGGTACAGCGATGGCGGGCGTCGGTGTTGGCGTGGCTGTGTCCGTACCACTTGCTGTTGGTATCAACGCTCTTGAGATTATTGTCGTTCTTGTACAGGCGTATGTGTTTACGCTGTTGTCGTCGGTATTTATTGGTATGGCCATTAACGTGCATCATTAGTCAAAATAGACCACAAACGGAGATTATCTGAATGGAAAACCTGCATTTATTTGGAGTCGCTATCGGGCTTGGAATGATTGTCATCGGCGCCGGGTTGGGCATCGGACGATTCGCTGCTGCTGCTGCTGAGGGCATTGCCCGTCAGCCGAGTGCTGCAGCTCAAATAACCGGAGCTGTCAATCTACCTTTATTCCTGCTGGAAGGCGTCGCGATTTTAGCCGAAGTCTTTGCGCTACTAATCCTGCTGCTGGCAGCGTAAGGTAGGCTGTCCATGGACAATCCTCTTGTTCAGGTAGAACCTGGGCTGTTTATTTGGACCATTCTTGTTTTTGTGGTCCTGCTAACACTGCTCAAAAAGTTTGCCTGGGGACCATTGCTTGCTGCACTTGAGGAGCGGCAGGAAGGCATTCGCAAGTCACTGGATGACGCTGCTCAAGCTCGGAAAGAGCTTGAGCAGGTCCAGAGCGACGCGGAAGCCATTCTTGTGAAGGCTCGAGTAGAAGCAGATTCAATCTTGTCTGAGACGCGGAGCGATGCAGCGAAGGTTCGAGATGACTTGCGTCAGGAGGCACAGAACGAGGCGCAATCAATCATTCAGAATGCTGAGCGACAGATTCAACTGGAAACAGGTCGAGCAGTTTTACAGATTCGAGAAGAAGCCGTTGAATTGTCATTGTCGATTGCATCGAAGCTAATTCGTCGAAATCTTACAAAAGAAGATAATCGGGGATTGATCGACGAAGCACTTAAACAAGTCGAAACACGCCAAGTTCAGTAGATGGACGTCACAAACATATCCGTAGGGTACACTGCGGGTCGGACTATTTTCAGCTGGCCTTATTGCTGGTTCGATGTTTGCCTGAGCGTGCGGCTGTTACCAAACGGTGAATTCGTAGCCACCAGGTGCAACTAGCATTGTTTTTTCATCTGGAAAATACATGCTTGAGACGGAGACAAGTCCCGCGGCCTCGAGGCGAATGCTGCGAATCTTTTCGCCGGTGGCATCATAGACGTATAGAAACGGGACCGACAAGGCAACCCAGAGATTTCCAGATTGATCAACTGCGGCTGTTCTGACACTGGGCGGAACGACCGGGAGTGTTCGCCCATCAGGATCGGTTCTCTGAGGCCAGACTGTAGGTAAGTTGTTGACAAGTGAATCGACCTCAACTCCTTCGATGTGCCGTTCAAAGAGCAAGGTTCCGGATTCATCGTATTTTCTGAACATTGGTCTGCCGGTCTGAAAGACGAAATAGTAGTCGCCAGTCGAACTTGTGAGTGGGAGGCCACTATTGAGTGCCAGGTGCAAATCTCGTTCTGATTCATATCCGGTCTGTCGAAATGTCCCAAAGGTGTGGTAGGGCTGTCCACGTAAGCTGAATTTTGTTATCAGGCCACCGAGTTCGGGTTGATTCATGAGAATGGTATTGCCGGTAAAGGAAAGAGAGCCAATGCCATTTAAAACGATATTGCCGAGAGTGACACGAGCTGCAGCTTGTCCAGGCAAGCGGAAACTCCCGAATCGTTTTCCGGTAACGTCGAATATTTGAACGCGTTCTCGCCCGTTCGGTGCATCGGCGACGACGAAACGATCATTTGGGCCTACGTCGAATGCACTGGCACCGAGAATGTGGCCTTCTTCAGGACCAATGTTGACGATTTCTATTGCCGATTCCGCTTGGCGATCGATTCGATAGACTGATTGTGATCCACGGTCGAAGACTAAGTATTTGCCAGAGGTGGATTGTTGGAATACGGAGGCATCTCTGAATTGGCCAACAACATGTGGAGGAAGACTCCCGGATGGTCGAAGATACTCAAGGTGGTGCGATGCATTAGTAATGACCACCCACAGGCCTAGAAACAAGACAGTTGTTTTGATGCTGACAGTGAAGGAGTTGATAATCTTACTCACTGGTCTTTCGTGTTTCCGGGTTTTCTCAATCGGTCGCGTTAGTAATTGGCGATTTCCAGAATGGTATCCAAGACGTCCGAAGCTTGCGGAAGAATTGCCTCTTCAAGAATAGGACTGTAGGCCACGGGACAGTCAAGCGCCCCGACACGTTTTACAGGTGCATCTAGTTGGTCAAATAACTCGTCAGCAATGCGTGCAGCAATCTCTCCACCAAACCCGCATGTAACCTGGTCTTCGTGAGCGATGATCACACGGTTCGTTTCTTGAACAGCTTGCCGAATACCTTCCCAGTCGTAAGGCGCGATCGTTCGAAGATCGATTACGCGTACATCAAGTCCGTTTTGACTGGCTTGCTCAGCTGCTTGGAGGGTTCGTTGAACAAGTGCTCCCCACGTGATGACTGTGAGGTCTGCCCCTTCACGCCGAACGACCGAACGAGAAAATGGCAATGTGTAATCCGGTCCTGGGTAGATGTCTTTATTGTAGGTCTGTCTATAGAGGTGCTTATGCTCAAGAAACAGGACAGGATCGTCGCTTCGAATTGCCGTTCGGAGTAATCCGACAGCGTCACTTGCTGTTGAGGGAAATGCAATGCGTAGTCCTGGGCAGTGAGCGAAGATACTTTCCCCAGATTGGCTGTGGTACAAAGAACCACCTCTTAGGTATCCGCCGATCGGAGCACGAATGACGACAGGACAACTGTACGCGTTATTTGAGCGGTATCGAAGCATGGTCAATTCATCGCGGATTTGCATCATCGCTGGCCAGATATAGTCAAAAAATTGAATTTCGACCACTGGTTTCACACCACGCAGGGCCATACCGATCGCCCGACCGACAATGTTTGCCTCGGCTAACGGCGAATTGAATACGCGATTCCGGCCATATTCACGTTGTAGACCGAGCGTTGCTTTGAAGACGCCACCTTTTCCTTTTACCTCGTCCAGAATTTCTGTTCGACTCGCGTCAGCGACGTCTTCACCAAATACAACAATGCGTGGGTTTCGAGCCATTTCATCAAACAAAGTCTGATTAATAGCTGACACCATCGTTTCAGTTTTACCCTTAGTCAGCGCTTCTGTCTCAAAATTACTGGAAGTTGGGTCTACCGTTGGTGAGTAGACATAAAGTGCAGCCGTCGATGGATCTGGTTTGGGTGCAGAGAGTGCCAGGTCGCTAGCTTCTTGAACTATTCGATCGACGTCAGAGGCGATAGCTTCGAGATTTTCGTCAGAAGCGTAATTTTGTACTCGGAGGAACTCAGCAAACCGACGAAGCGGATCCTGTAATGATTCGGCTTCTCGCTCTGCAGTTGTTCTGTAGGCGCTTTCGTCATCTGACATCGAGTGGGAGTATGGGCGTGTGACTTGGGCGCGGACTAGGGCTGGTCCAGAGCGTTTCCTAGCATGCGCCACGGCATCGGACATCGCACGAATGCTTTTTATGCCGTTGGTGCCGTCAACACGTATCACTTTCAAGCTAGGAAACGATTCAACAAGTTCTGCAATATCTCCTCCTGGTGTCTGAAATTCGACTGGTACCGAGATCGCGTATCCGTTGTCTTCGACGAGGTAGACGAGTGGTAGTTTATGATTGCAGGCGGTATTCAGTGACTCCCAAAATTCACCACCGCTGGTTTGGCCGTCACCTAGGGTTACTAGTACAACTTCATCTTGCTGTTTCGATGTGCTTGAATCAGATGTTGAACGGTGTTGGAGGAGGTCGCTGGCCTCGGCTGCCCCGACTGCGTGTAGACACTGAGTAGTGCAACAGCTTGATGATGAAACGATCCGAAGTTCAGTCGACGACCAATGGGTTGGCATTTGTCGTCCACCTGAGTTGGGATCATCTTTTGAACCGACAGCATTCAAAAGCATGTCAGAAGGGGTGATGCCAAGTGTGAGACAAAGTGCTCGGTCTCGGTAATAAGGAAAGACCCAGTCGACGCCAGGTTTTAGTGCCAAGCCTGCTGCAACTTGGATTGCTTCATGTCCAGCGCCGCTTATTTGGAAGTAACTGTGACTTTGATTCTTAAGTTGTAACTCTTTGTCGTCGAGTCGACGCGAGAGCAACATGGTGCGGTAAAAGTAAAGTAATTGTTCCTGGGTCAGTTCGATGTTTTCAATATTAATGGCGGGCCTGTCAGAAGCAACATGGGAAGATACTCCGTTGGTGGCAGCCGATAATTTCATACATTAAGACCCTTACGTCGATCTGAAACGAGGAGTATTTGGCTCCCTAGAATGGCTTGCACGGCCCCGCAATTATAGCACCGAGACTTTGGTTCACAATAGTGACTGCTCCCACCAATAACCTGTTATATTGCAACACTTAGAGCTTCGCTTCTCAAGGCTTTTCGCGCGAGGTATTGATGATGTTTCGGTCCATTGTTTTCCGGTGGGAAAATCTTGAATTGACCAAGGTTACAGAGATGGTTTCCCGAAAAACTGTATCAGCAAATAGTCAAGTAGTCAGCCAGGTCTACTTTAAGAGGGGGGCGCATATTCCCTCGTGCGTTTCTGAAAGTGACCGCAGTATTTATGTTCTTCAAGGTGCAATCAGGATGCTAGTAGACGACGAGGAAATTCTTGTGGGCGAAGGAGAAATAGTTCAGATACCTGCTCGTGTGACTCGGCAAGCAGAGGCTCTTGACGACACCTTTGCAATTGAGTTTGCGAACACTGGTAGTGCTACTGAATGATTGTGATGGTCTTCTTCTGTGTTGGGGAATCTAGTGATAGAGCATAGTGATGGCACAGTTCCTTTGTGGCATCAGTGAATGCGATCGTCCCAATCATTTCTTCGTCCTTGATACACGTCGAAACGTTTTTTTAGTCGACCCATTTTCCATTTAAAATAACGGTACTTGATATCAGCCATAATCCCAAGGCGTCCAAAGCCAATCCGTCCGAGTGATCGGCCGCTAAATCGCTTCAGGTACAGGTAGCCAACGACCAACCCACCTAGGTGTGCGACGTGAGAAACTCCGTCTCCACGTGGTACTGAGAGGAAGCTGATTGTTCCGATAATCATTACGAAGTATTTTGCAGGCACCGGAAAAAGGAAAAACATCAAGATCGGTGTTTCTGGGTAGTAGAGAGCGAACGCAACCAGTAGTCCGTAAATTGCACCGGATGCACCTATAGTCGGTGCGAGGTAAGTTGATTCTGCAAAGGCAAACGGAAGCAGACCGACCGCAATTACGGTCAATCCGGCACCAATGCCCGTAACAAAGTAGTAGCGAAGAAAAAATTTCTGACCCCAGATGCGTTCTAGCTGTACGCCGAACATCCACAAGATCAACATATTGAATAAGATGTGGGTTATTCCGCCATGAACGAACATCCAGGTTACTAATTCCCATAACCGCATTTGCTCCAGTATGTGTTGAGGCGTTAGACCGAAGTTTTGGACAATAAAAGGGAATAATGGCGGGATAAGTGCACTAGGAAGAAAAACACCGACGTTTATCAAAAGCAGCATTTTTACGACCGGACTCATTGCGCCCGGTCCGAACGAGTACTGGCTGCCGCCGTAGTATGGATGCTGCATTAAGGAATCGTACCTTACTTCGCCGCTGTTGACTCCAAGTCTCTCAGCGTAATTTGTTGCGTAATTGTTGCCATGCTTGATCAAGTTCAGTGAGTTTCAATGCTCGACTTATCACAACCAGTACTATGAGTCCGACTCCTATGCTGACCGTGACGCTTCCTAAACGGGTCAAGAAGTTATCGCTTACCCAGGACAGGAGGATCCAGGAGTGCGTCAGAGTTGCGGCCACCCCCATTGCTAGAGAAGCCATTCCTATTTTTGTACCGGTCGTAATGATCTGTTTGATGTTGAGTCCCTCGAGTTGACGATTCAGGACTGTGAGGAGGACGAGTGCGTTGGTGAGTGCTGCAACAGAGGTACCAAGTGCCAATCCTTGATAGCCGATTAGATTTACGAGGACTAAATTCAAAGCAATGTTCAGTGCGACGGTTGCCATACTGATGTAGGCAGGTAGCAGGCTGTTGCCGAGAGCGTAAAAGGCTGGAACCGCAATCCTGACGGCCGAGTATCCAACGAGACCAGGCGCAAAAAAAAGAAGAGCGGCAGTCGTTGACACCGTATCAATACTACTAAAGCTTCCTCGTTCAAAAATCAGTTGAACGATTGGTTGCCCAAGAGCCAACAGGCCGATAGTTGCAGGCACATTGAGCACGAGCATTAAACGCAGTGCTCTAGAGATAGTGTCACGCATGCCTTTGAGGTCTTCGTGTGCGGCATGTCGAGAGACGGTAGGAAGTGAGGCGGCAGCGATAGAAACACCAAAAAGGCCGATTGGCAGATACATGATTCTGAACGCATAACCTAGCCACGATACGGCACCGGTTCCTTCACCTGTTGCGAGAACCATGTTGACCAATAGGTTGATTTGTACGGCTGCGCCGGCCAGAGTGCCTGGTCCCATCAAGCGGAGTACATCGCGGAGTCCTGGATCCGTGAGTGTGAAGCCAAAGTGGAAACGAAAACCTTCTCTGTATAGCGATGGAAATTGGATCGCTACTTGTCCGATTCCTCCGACTAAAGCCCCTATCGCGATTGCCACGATAGGGTCTAGTCCTAATCCTGGCATCATGGGTACCAGTAGGGCTCCACTTACAATAATGCCGACGTTGTACATAGCGGGAGAAAGTGCTGGTGTGAAGAATCGATTGAGGGAGTTCAACATGCCCATGAGTGCGGCGGCAGTAGCTACAAGTGTTAGAAATGGCAGCAAGATACGTGTCAATAAAGTTGTCAGTTCAAGTTTTCCTGGAACCGTAACGTAAGCACCGGCGAGTATGCGCGTAAGTGGTTCTGCCAAAATGATGCCGGTAATTACGATTAGTCCGGTCGCAACGATAAGTGCACTTAGTAATTGGTTTCCAAGTTGCCAAGCTTTCGATTTACCGTGTTTCGCCAGATAACGGGTGAACGTTGGCACGAAGGCAGCACTCATTGCGCCTTCCGCGAATAGGTCCCTCATCAGATTGGGAATTCTGGTTGCTACATTGAAGGCGTCCATGGCATTACTTGCGCCGAAGAGATACGCAAGTACCTGGTCTCGGACAAGACCAAGCACACGGCTCGTGAGCGTCGCGGTGCCGATAATGCCTGCCGATTTGGCAAGATGCGAAGAGGCCGAGCCGTCGCCTTCTTTTGATGACAGTACCGCTGACGAGGCGGGTTCCCGACGGGTCACTGGAAACTCAGCCTAGCATAGGCTGGACAATGACAAACAGGAACTAGTCGAATAGGTAGTCGATTATTATTTTGAGTGAGCTTGATCTTTTTAGGCCATGAACGACAAACCGAAAGCAAACAAGAATCTAGCCAGTAGGCCAGTAGTTCGATTTGGGTCGTTGGAGACACCGATAGGGCCCGTATTCGTTGCTATTTCTAATAGTGGATTATTTGATGTCGCTTTCGGTGTTACCAATCAAGTTCGATATGTTGCACGCCTTGGCACTCGCGTTGAGAGGGCGTTGCCTGATCAGCGCGCTGTTAGTGGGGTTTTGGAACAGTTGGATAGCTACTTTTCTGGAAGTATCACGCGATTCAGTCTTCCTATCGATTTAAGGGTTTCAACTGAATTTACTTATCGTGTTTTACGAAATGCGAGCCGGATTCCATTCGGACAAACGATGAGTTACGGCGAAATTGCCAAACTTATTGATTCACCTCGCGCGAGTCGGGCTGTTGGCGGTGCACTCGGTAGAAACCCTGTCCCGATTGTGATTCCATGTCATAGGGTTATTGCTGGTAATGGTCGTATCGGAGGGTTTACGGGTGGTTTGGCGATTAAGAAAGCCCTTCTGACTCTGGAAGGTCATTCGGTTTGATGAGTTTCTAGGAAAGGTCGGGTCGTTCTCGAAGATTCTAAACGGTCTTCATGTGGTTCACTACGCGGCCAAGAATGTCAGATAAAGCTAGCGTAGGACTCCATCCAGTGAGGTTCTTGATTTTGCTGATATCCGGTACTCGTCTCGGCATATCTTCAAATCCAGATTCGTAGGCTTCTTCATACGGTACAGTCAAAATTGGTGATTTACTCCCAGTAAGCTCAATAACATTCTGCGCAAGCTGCAAGATGGAAACCTCTTCAGGATTGCCGATATTAAAAATGTCACCAACGGCCTTAGGTTCATTTAAGAGTGCAAGAAACGCACTAACGACATCAGTTACATCAGCAAAGCTACGCGTTTGTTCCCCGGTTCCATAAACGGTTAAGGGCTCGCCAGCCAATGCCTGTTTGACGAAGTTCGGTATAACCATGCCGTAGCGGCCAGTTTGTCTTGGGCCGACCGTGTTAAACAAGCGCACCACAATAACGGGAAGCTTTTGTTCTTTCCAATAAGACAATCCGAGGAATTCGTCCAACGCTTTACTGCAGGCATAAGCCCATCGATGCTGGTGAGGGCAGCCCAGTAACAGGTCCGCAGTTTCGCTAAAAGGCACTACAGTTCGTTTGCCGTATACTTCGGATGTGGACGCAATAAGGACGAGCTTTCCTTTTTTACTCGCATGCCGGAGTACGACTTCCGTTCCGTGCACGTTCGTTTCAATCGTTCGAACGGGGGCTTCCACAATTAACTTGACGCCCACAGCAGCTGCTAAATGAAAGACTGCATCACAGCGGTCAATGTGTTCAGCGAGGATGCTTTCATTGAAAATAGTATCGATTACATAGGTAAAATTTTGGTTTGACTTAAGATGGTCAATGTTTTCGATGGCCCCCGTTGAAAGGTCGTCGATTGCAACGACTTGGTGACCTTCTTTTAATAGCCGATCAGCTAGATGTGAGCCGATAAAACCTGCGCCGCCTGTAATAAGTATTTTCATCGTAAATTACGTTGCAAATCTGAAGTTTATGATGTCGCCGTCTCGAACGACGTATTCCTTGCCCTCAAGTCGAACCTCGGCGTGTTTTCGACATTCGGCAACCGAACGTCGTGTTATTAGATGATCGTACTCGACAACCTCTGCTCGTATAAACCCTCTAGAGATATCCGTATGTATTTCACTTGCTGCTATTTGTGCCACTGTACCTTCAGGAATCGACCACGCACGGCACTCATCCTCTCCGGTTGTGAAAAATGTAAGATAGCCAAGGAGTTCGTAGGCGGCTCGAATCACCCGATCGAGTCCTGGCCCTTTTAAACCGATTTCTTGAAGAAACAATTCTCCGTCCTCAGCATCAAGTTCTGAAATTTCAAGTTCGATTTTGGCACAGACACAAACAGCTCGGATCGCAGGCTCTGCGGCGAAGTTCTTTAATTGTAGCTCTGCAAGAGTTTCGTCGGTGGAACGAGAGGCATCAGCTTCATCCACGTTTAAGACGAGCAACATAGGTTTTGCTGACAGAAATTGAAAACCTCGTAGTAGTTTCATCTCTGGAAGTTTTAATTCCAGTGCACGAAGAGGCTTGCCCTGCTCGAGTTGTTCTTTGCACTTACTCAGAACAGAAAGTTCGGCTTCCAGTTCTTTTGAGGATTCCTTTTTCCGATCTTTTTCGAGTCGAGTCAAGCGCCGTTCAGCGACAGCGAGATCGGCCAGTATTAATTCATCTTCCATTACCCTGACGTCTCGGTTTGGATCAATAGATTCAGCAGGGTGGGGAATTGACTCATCATGGAATGCTCTTACTACGTGAAGAACTGCATCTGCGTCTCGATAGCCCGCAACGTCAACGAGTCCACCGACACCTGTACCGGTATTACGGCGACCGGTCAGATCGATCAAATTAACGGTGGCGGGCGTATGTTTTTTTGGAGTAAACAATTCGCTTAGTCGGTCGAGTCTTTCGTCGGGTACTTGAGCAATGGCAACAGTTGTGTCGTGGGCACTAGAAGCCTTGGCTCCATTGTTGTGATGAGTTTGAGTAAGCAACCGGAAAATGGTTGTTTTCCCGACCGAGGAGAGACCAATTAGACCAGCTTTGAGCATGTTTCGTCGGAAAGTGTCTCACATCACTCATTCGGGTGGCGTACAGAAGCTTGAATAAGTGAGAAATATTTAACTTAAAGTATTGAAAATACTTATTTTACCGTTGACAACCGTAAACTCGTTGCCTACGATAACGAGTGGATTTTTATGGAGTAAATTGGAGTAAATAGGTGCTTCGAGGTAATTTCTGCGCAAAAATTGACGAGAAAGGTCGGTTGAAGATACCAACGGCTTTTCGTGCGCTTATCGGTGAAAAGTATGGAGAAGCGCTGTACGTCACCAGTGTAAGTGGTGCATCTGTACGTATTTACCCAATGTCTGTTTGGATTGCTATTGAAGAAAAACTTTCAAAAGTACCGTCAGCTCATCCTTCTCGGATTCGTTTCTTTGACCGGGTGAACTACTTTGGACAGTCGGCTGAGTTTGACAAGCAAGGACGGGTTTCTATTCATGGCCGGCTGCGTGAGTCGGCCCAGATGCTTGGGGATGTTGACGTTTTTGGCCAGTACGACCATTTGGAAATATGGAATCACGAACGTTTTGCTCGGCGACTTGACCAAGAGCCCTTTACCGATGATGACGCACGGGCTTTAGCTGATTTTGGGATTTAAAACAGATGCAGACTTCCGCTCGTCTTCATCACGAACCGGTCATGCCATCTGAGGTTGTGACGTTGTTGAGGGCAGAAGGAGGCGGTGTTTTTGTGGATTACACCGTAGGAGCAGGAGGTCACTCACGGAAACTGCTTGAGGCGGGCGCTGACCGACTAGTGGGTTTCGATCGTGATGCTGACGCACTTGAAGAAGCTGAGGTTAATTTGCAACCTTGGCAGGACAGTGTGGAATTAGTTCACTCTGATTTTCGTGAGTTCGTGCCAGTTCTTAATGATCGTGGGATCCAGAGAATTGACGGGGCTTTGGCAGATCTCGGCGTTTCATCAATGCAATTAGATGGGCCGGGACGTGGATTTAGTTTTCGGAAAGACGAACCTCTTGATATGAGAATGGATCGTTCTGTCGGCCAGACAGCCGCCGAAAAACTTCGTGTCGTTAGTGAATCAGATCTTGCCGATGTTATTTATCGATTTGGTGAGGACAGGCACGCCCGGCGTATCGCTAGACTATTCGTTTCGACACGTGACCAGATCGACGTCGAGACTACTGGACAACTTGCTGAAGTTGTACGACGAGCGGTCCCGCGCAGGGGTTACCAACGGATTGATCCTGCCACGAGGACCTTTCAGGCTGTACGCATATGGGTAAACAGAGAAGTAGAGGCGCTTGATGAATGGCTTCTTGCTGTATGTCGAAGGCTGAAGGCTGGCGCACGATTTGCGGTTCTTACCTTTCATTCGCTTGAAGATCGTGTTGTTAAACATACATTTAGGCATCTTGAACGCGATCCCGATCTCAAAATAAGGATTCTTACCAAAAAACCTTTGCGCCCATCCGAACAAGAAGTCGCTCTCAATCCGAGAGCTCGTAGTGCGAAATTACGCGTTGCAGAGAGGCTGCCATGAACCGCGGAGATTTCGAGTACGACATCAAGAAAGACATTCGCAATAACCCAATTGTCCGAGAAGTAGACGAGGCAAGAAACAGTGAATTGTGGAGGGCGTTGTTCATTGGGATCCTTTTAGTCGTCGTTCTAATTTTTACAGCTTGGCAGCATTTCGAATTGCGTCAGCACAATTACGAGATCAGCGAAATGCAGCAACAACGTATGAGAGAGCTTGAAGTTAATCGTCATTTGCGTCTTGAAATAGAGACATTAAGGTCTCCCGCTCGTATTGAGCGTATTGCGACGGAGCAACTCGGTTTGGTTGAGCCGACCAGCGATGTGTCATTGGTGATCGAGCGAGTCGTTCCGGCTGTTGCGCCCGATCCTTCTGTAGTCGTCGATCGACGGTTGACGAATGATCGGGCCGTTCGTCAAATGGACGAAAGGTCTATGAGTGTTAGCGAAATGCGACGCTATAAATCTAGGCCAGATGTGACATCGGAAGACAAGCTTAGTTATGAATCACAGGCGGTAGTCAGTCAATCAGCTGAAGGGCAGGAGGCAAAAGGTGGTTCAGGGAACCAACCGTAGTAAGAACAGGCTGCGGTCTAATTGGGAGCGTTTTTTCGGACGTGTACCCCGGCGTACGAGAAAGACAGAAACGACTAATGATTGGCGACGTGTTGTGCGTGGTCGTGTAATTGTTGCTGCAGTTGTTTTAGGAATTTGGACAGTAGGTATTGAGGCAAGACTCATCTATCTCCAGGTAATCGAACATGAATATCTCGTTGACCGTGCAAATCAGCAGAAAGATCGGACTTTAACTCTTGTCCCAAAACGAGGTGAGATTGTCGATCGGAATGGACAGGTTCTTGCCTACAGTGTCGATGCAGATACCATCTATGCGGTTCCAAGTCAGATAGAGAATTCAACGGAGATTGCCAAAGCCCTATGCTCTGCGCTTGATGCTTGCTCAGACGCGGAGCGAGCAAGGCTTACGGATCTCCTTAGCAGTAAAAGAGATTTTGCTTATGTCAAGCGACTAGCGTCTATCGAGGAAGCTCGGCGAGTTGCAGCACTTAATCTGCAAGGCGTTGGATTCTTGCAAGTAAATCGTCGTTACTATCCCAATCGAGAACTGGCGGCGCATCTTCTTGGTTATGTTGGTATTGATAACCAAGGCTTGAGCGGTCTCGAGTCGACCTATGATGAGGATATTAGGGGTACTCCCGGACAAGTATTAATTCAGATTGATAACGAACAACAAGCCTTTAGCCGCGTAGAGCGCTCACCGACGCCTGGAGCGACGCTCGAGTTAACGATTGATAAATACTTACAACACATTGTTGAGCGCGAATTAAGAGCTGGTATTAAGACATATGGTGCTGATGCCGGTACCGTTGTGATGCTTGATCCGAAAACAGGAGAAGTACTCGCGCTTGCGAGCGAGCCGTCATTCAACCCCAATGTGTTTTCAGATTCCACAGCAAATCAAAGGAGGAATCGGGCGGTTCAGGATATTTACGAACCTGGATCGACTTTCAAGGTGGTAACGGCATCTGCTGCGCTGGAGGAACAGGTTGTAGAACGCGACGAGATTTTTGATGTGAGTGCAGGATCCATCACCGTCGGAGGGGATGTGATTCCAGACTTTCACCGCTATGGGGAGTTGTCCTTCACCGACGTTATGGTTAAGTCCAGCAACGTTGGCGTAATTGAGGTGGGTTTTAGGCTGGGGCAAGAGCGCTTCAGTCGTTATGTTCGCCGCTTTGGATTTGGGCAGTTGCTGTCTCCGGATTTTCCTTCTGAAAGTCGTGGATTAGTTGGCGATCCTTCCAAGCTTTCCGTGCGGGGTCTTGCGTCTATGTCTATGGGCTATCAAGTGGCGGTTACTCCGCTCCAGATGGCGTCGGCTATCGGCGCTGTAGCGAATGGAGGTGAATTAATTTCGCCTCGAGTGGTTCGCTCTGTCAGGCAAGATGGTGTACGAGAAATTACTGAACCACGAGTAATTCGTCGAGCCATTTCAACTGAAACGGCGGCAGATCTCACAGAGATCATGGAGGAAATCGTCCAGCGTGGAACTGGGCGACAAGCACAAGTTCCAGGGTACTCGGTCGCAGGAAAGACAGGAACAGCAGAGAAGTTAGTTGATGGTCGGTATTCTCATTACGATCACAATGCGTCATTCGTAGGGTTTGCACCGTCGAGTGATCCTCGTTTGGTGATGCTCGTCATGATCGACACACCGCGGTCGGCGATCATTAATGGTGTTCGTCAAAGGGCTTATACCGGTGGCCTGGTTGCTGCTCCAATTTTTCGACGGATCGCAGAGGCTTCTTTGCGGCATCTTGCAGTGCCGCCTACTGTAAATCCGGAAGTACCAGTAATTGTCACCCGAGACAGGCTTGTTGTAGACGAATCGCTAGTGAAGTCCGTGTCATTCAGCGTAACAGACGAAGAAGATCAAGAAATTGTTAATTTTGGTGTGATGCCTGACCTTAGTGGTTTAAGTGCTCGCGAAGTGATGAAAATGGCCGGTAAGTTTGACTTGCGGGCCGAATTTATTGGGGACGGTGTTGTGGGGCGTCAAGAACCATTACCAGGTGCTGAGATCGAAGCCGGAGCGACCATAAAAGTATGGCTCGATCGGCACACATGGTCTTTGAGAAATAGGGAGTTTCGTTGAACATCGGGGAATTGCTTTTACGATCTGGTGTCACCGTAGAGTCTGGCACCCTTACGCGTGACGTGGGAGTCATTTCCCCTACTGGTGTCTTTCTGGATTCACGAGACGTAGTTCCTAACGGAATTTTTGTGGCTTTACGCGGCTCACACACAAACGGGGTCGTATTTGCTGGCGAAGCGTGTTCACGTGGCGCGGCGCTCGTTGTTTCTGAGGAAGAACCTCCGTCCGGTATGTCAGTGCCATGGGTTCGGGTGACTCATGCTAGAGACACACTTGCCGCACTTGCTGCGAATTTTCACGACCATCCAAGTCGGGCACTTTTAGTGGTAGGTGTGACCGGTACTAATGGCAAGACGACAACCACTTACCTCATCGAATCGATTTTTCAGCAAGCTGGATTAGAAACAGGAAGAATAAGTTCAGTTTCTAATCGAGTGACGGCTCATCAACCCGAGGAACCTTCAAAGCACACGACACCAGAAGCACCGACTGTTCAGGCGTGGTTGTCGTCGATGCGTGAGCACGATGCTCAGGCCTGCGTGCTAGAGGTGTCGTCACATGCGCTTTCAATGCAGCGCGTCGACTATGTTGATTTTAAAGCGGGTGTATTCACGAATCTGTCGCAGGAACATCTTGAGTTTCACGGTGATATGCGACGTTATTTTCAGGCAAAGGCTCGACTATTTGAGATGTTGGCACCTAAGTCTCCGGCTGTGGTCAACATTGACGACGCGTACGGCCAAGAACTTGCGAAGACGGTTGCATGCCCAGTCACCTATGGACTTGACAGTAGAGCCGACATTGTTCCAGACAGGCTTGAATTTGAACAGAATCGTACGCATATAGAAGCGCGAACGCCACGTGGAATGTTGCACCTTACGTCTCCCCTGGTGGGGCGTATAGCGGCTTACAACATTGTAGCGGCCGCAGCAACTGCGGTATCGCTGGATATTTCGTTTCGTGGAATCGAAGAAGGCGTGCGGATATTCACCGGTGTTTCTGGTCGTATGGAGAAAGTAAGTAGCGATTGCGATGATGACCTTATGGTGATGATTGACTTTGCTCATACGAGTGAAGCGCTGCGCGGTTTGCTTGAAGCCGTTCGTCCTTTGACTCATGGAGAGGTAATAACGGTGTTTGGTTGTGGCGGTGAGCGCGATGCAGCCAAGCGTCCGATCATGGGGACTGTAGCAGCAAATATGAGCGACAAAGTCGTATTGACATCTGATAATCCTCGGTCAGAACGGCCGTTCGACATTATTGCTGACATAGAACGCGGTCTCCTTGATACGAAAACGCCTTACGTCACGATTTCTGACCGTGAAGAAGCAATTGTGCATGCCGTTGTTGAGGCAGACCCAGGAGATCTCGTGGTGATTGCCGGTAAGGGGCATGAGGGTTATCAGGAGATTGGTTCGAAATTATTTCCTTTTGAGGATAGCGCTGTCGCGCGGATGGCACTTGCCCGGCGACGTGCCTCGACAAGGATGGTATGACTGATTGGTTGAAAAATTGAAGCCGCTGGTTTTTCGGACTGACGAGCTTGTTAGAGCGGCTGATGGGGATTTGTTATGTGGTGCAGCAGATCGAGAATTTGGTGATGTTTCAATTGATAGTCGACAAATTCGGCGAGGAGAACTTTTTCTTGCCGTTAAAGGTAATCGCTTCGATGGTCATGAGTTTGTGGCTGACGCGGTCAGAAAGGGAGCGGCGGGCGTGATAGTTAGTGATCTTTCAGCAGTGTCGTCGACAATCGTAGACGAACGAGAGATCGCAGTTGTCAGAGTTGAAGATACTACGCGGTCACTTCAGACGATTGCGCGTCACGTCCGTCGTCAATCCTGCACGACGGTCGTTGCTATTACGGGTAGCATCGGTAAAACCACAACAAAAGAATTGTCGGCAGCGTTTATTGGAATACAAAAACGTGTATATCGGAGTAGTGGAAATCTAAATAATCATATTGGCTTACCGCTTTCACTTTTGAAACTTCGATACCAACCGGAGGTGGCTGTTGTTGAACTCGGGATGAATCATGCGGGAGAAATCAGAACGTTGGTCGATATTGCCGAACCTAATGTACGGGTTTGGACGAACGTTGCTGAAGTGCATGCTGAAAATTTTTCATCCATCGAAGATATCGCAGATGCGAAGGCAGAGCTGTTAGAAGGTTCGCGTTCGAATGATCAACTCGTGGTAAATGCTGATGATCGTTTAGTTATGGACCGTGTTAGTCAATTTGCGGGTTCTATGTTGACTTTTGGTCTAGCGAAGACTGCGGATGTTAGGGCCATCGCGATAAACGATTCTGGTCTTAATGGAATCAGTGCGACTGTTGAGACACCCGCCGGGTCTGGTTTTTTTCGGATACCTTTGATCGGCATGGGGAATGCTGCAAATGTGTTGGCGGCCATTGCAGTCGCATTGCAATTTCAAATTCCTCTTGAAGAAATGGTTGATGTTCTTGGAAAATTTATTCCGCCACACCGAAGAGGTTTTGTAACTTATTTGTCCCATGGCGTGACAGTTGTTGATGATTCCTACAATTCAAATCCAACAGCGTTACAGAAGTCTCTTGAATCAATTGGTAGAACTGGTGGGTACCGACGGCGCATCGCCATATTGGGAGAGATGCTTGAACTAGGTGAGCGTTCGAAATCCTTGCATCATTCGTGTGGGAAAAAAGCAGTGGAAGCAGGATTTGAGCGCATTGTAGCTATTGGTGGTGAAAATGTCTCGGCTTTGGCAGCTGGAGGTCGAGACGCGGGTTTAGATTCTGGTTCAGTAGTTCTCTGTGGTACTAGTGAGGAAGCAGCAAAGATTGTCTCGGGCTTAGTTGAAAAAGAAGACCTCGTGTTAGTTAAAGGCTCAAGGGGTATGCGAACGGAACTCGTAGTTGAGCGATTAAAGGCGGATTGGTCCTGATGTTGTACCACTTGTTATTTCCGTTACACACGGAGATCGGTGTGTTAAACGTTGTTCAGTACATCACCTTTCGTACGGCCGCAGCGAGTCTGACGGCTTTTATCGTTTCGCTTGCGTTTGGTCCGGTGGTTATCAAGTGGCTACGCGCTTTACAGATTAAACAGGTGGTGAGGGAGGATGGGCCTGCTAGGCATTCTACGAAGGCAGGAACACCTACCATGGGTGGCTTATTGGTTTTGGGTGCCGCACTTATTCCGACGCTTCTATGGGCTGATTTGACAAATGAGTATGTCCGATTAGCAGTGCTTTCAACCATTGGTTTCGGTGCGATCGGATTTGTTGACGACTATCTAAAAATCGCACGAGAAACCCCGAAAGGTCTGTCGGTTTCAATGAAATTGTGCGCTCAAGCTTTTGTCGCTCTTACTGTTGGTCTTACGTTAATTCAACTCGCAGAAAACAATTTGTACAACACAGATATTATTTTTCCTTTTTTCAAAGAGTTCACACCTGACATCGGTTGGCTGTACGTGCCGTTTGCCATGCTCGTTCTTGTGATGGCATCGAATGCAGTTAACTTGACTGATGGTTTAGATGGGCTAGCGATTAGTGTATTTACGGTGGCCGCAGGTGCTTTCACTGCGTTGGCATATGTCAGTGGTCATGCCGTTATTGCAGAATTTCTTTTGATTGTTCGGTTTCCCCCGGCAGGAGAACTTACGATTTTTTGTGGTTCACTCGTTGGGGCTGGTCTCGGATTTCTTTGGTACAACTCTTACCCGGCCGATGTTTTTATGGGCGATGTCGGTTCGCTTGCACTGGGTGGTGCGTTGGGAACTGTTGCTCTCCTGATCAAGCAAGAGTTGCTGTTGCCAATTGTTGGCGCAGTGTTTCTTATTGAAATGATCTCGGTTGTAGTTCAGGTTGGCTCGTTTAAGTTGACAGGGCAACGAGTGTTCAAGATGGCACCGATACACCACCATTTTGAATTACTTGGATGGAGCGAACCCAAGATTATTAGTCGGTTTTTGATAGCAGCGATTGTTTTTGCACTTTTTAGTCTGGCGACTCTCAAATTGAGATGAGTGAATTTTCTGTTTCCGGTTCGAATGTTGTTGTCATGGGCGCCGCGCGGAGTGGTGTTGCTGCGGCGAGGTTGCTCGTGAGTCGTGGAGCACGTGTGACACTTAGTGATCAATTAAACGCAGTTGAAAATTCCGAAACATTACGAGCGAATGATATTGAACTTGAGCTTGGTGGTCATCGCGCGAAAACCTTTCAGTCTGCTGACCTGATCGTAATAAGTCCAGGAGTGTCCCCGCACCAAGCCATTGTTGAAACGGCTAAGCATCGTGGTATCCCGATAATTAGCGAAATAGAGCTTGCGGCTCGGTGGTTACGTGGTCGGATTGTTGCAGTGACAGGAACAAAAGGTAAGTCGACCACGACTGTGCTGACTGGGCGGATGCTTTCAGAGAGCGGGCGAAATGCTGTTGTCGGTGGAAATATTGGTACTGCGCTGAGTAGTCAGGTTGAAGAATCCAGACCTGATGTCATTCATGTTGTCGAGGTGAGTAGTTTTCAATTGGAGCTGATTGATACGTTCAGGCCTTGGATAGCGGTGTGCCTTAATCTTTCTCCCGATCATCTTGATCGTCACGAAAGTTTTGAAGCTTACGCTCAAGCGAAGGCTCGAATTTTCACTAATCAGACGGAAGATGATGCGATGGTCATTAATGCTGACGATCCTCGTGTGCTTGAAATAGCGCGCCGTGGCCTTGGGCGGCGATGTTTATTCTCCAGTAAGTTTGCGCCAAATGATGGGGTTGGTGTTCTTGATAATGCCGTCACTCGCCGATCAGCTGATGGTGTTCAGCAACTGGTACCTCTCTCTGCGGTGCAGGTGCCTGGACAGCATTTACTGAGTGATGTTGTCGCTGCTACCGCAGTTGGCGCAATTGTTGGAGTGGATGCCGAATCAATGACACGCGTGGTTGGAAAATTTACGGGTCTTGAGCATGCTCTTGAATTTGTCAGAGAGGTGGACGGTGTTCGGTACGTTAATGACTCTAAAGCGACGAATCTGGTTGCTGCACGAGAGGCGATTGAATGTTTCGGAACTGGGTTGGTGGTCATACTCGGTGGTCGGTTCAAAGGGGGATCTTTTGAAGAACTCTGCCCGGGACTTGTTGAACGAAAAGCTTGTGTCATCGCTATTGGTGAGGCGAGTTTCGAGATCCGGAAAAGTTTAGCCCCAACTATTGATGTCAGAGACGCTAAAACTTTAATGCAGGCTGTCGAGATTGCATCGACTTTAGCCCGCAAAGGCGGGGCTGTACTGTTGGCACCTGCCTGCGCCAGTCTTGACATGTTTCGTGACTACGCTGAGCGGGGGGAAGAATTTAAGCGTGCAGTGACAATGCTCGCTGAGCGTTCTACATCTTCACAGATGTGAGTAATGGCGAGGAGGTGTGTGCGATTTGATGAGAAGTGTTGGAAGGGATTTAGATGTAAGCGGTGATCAGTCATCAGTCGGACTACGCGGTGGAGAGCTGGCCGCTGGGAACGCAGGCTGCCTCGGTCTGCGAGGTTTGTGTCTTCACCCTGTTCCGACTGATGACCGTTGACCGCTTATGACGGCGTGCTGTTAATTTTATCGGTTGAGTCACTCAAACACTTTAGTCTGGGAGACTGCCGAGAACGGCGAGTATGGCTCGAAAACTGAAAACGGACAAGTCTTTGTTTTGGTCGACAATCATCCTGCTGGGGTGCAGCGTTGTAATGGTCTACAGTGCGTCTTCTGCCGAGTTAGCGCAGGATCAGCGTCAAGTATCTTATTACTATCTTTTACGGCAGTTGATGTGGGTGGTCTTCGGTTGTCTTCTTCTGTTTGGTGTGATGAGGGTCGATTATCGGTTATTCAAGAAATCGACTGTGATGTGGTCCGGTTTGATCCTGACTGGCGTTGCGCTCGTGGCAGTTTTGTTCTCGCAAGAGGTCAATGGAACTCGCCGCTGGTTCAACCTTGGACCTTTTGGCGTCCAGCCGTCTGAGTTGGCGAAGATTTCCATCATTATTTTTACGGCCGCGTTTCTTGAGCGAAGGATGGACCGTATTAATGAACCTTCGTATGCGCTCCTTCCGATAGGAATTGTTGTTGGTGTTGTTACGGGTTTGATTTTATTGCAACCGGATTTTGGTACAGCTGTTACCGTGATCGTTATCGTAGGGGCAATTGTTTTTACAGCGGGAATCAGCTACCGATACATCATTTCATCTGCGTTAGTGCTGTTGCCGACACTGGCCGCGATTCTTTGGGCAGCACCATATCGCCGCGTCAGGTTATTGGCATTCTTAGACCCATGGGCCGACCCGACTGGTGCAGGCTATCAACTTGTCCAGTCGCTGATTGCTGTTGGTACTGGAGGCGTTTTCGGTCGCGGTTTGATGGAAGGAGTGCAGAAGCTTGGCTACCTTCCTTACCCGTATACGGATTTTATTTACGCGGTAATTGCTGAAGAGACTGGCCTGATCGGGGCAACCATTATTCTACTTTGCTTTGTGGTGGTTGTTTGGCGTGGACTTCATGTGGCTAGGCATGCGCCAGATCGTTTTGGCGCTTTGCTCGCTTTAGGTCTAACGATCATGATTGCTCTTCAGGCCTATATCAACATGAGTGTGGTTCTCGGTTTATTGCCGACGAAGGGTATTCCTCTTCCTTTTGTTAGTTCAGGTGGTTCGTCTCTGTTGATCAGTTTACTTGGCATGGGGATTTTGCTGAATGTTTCACAGTATGCATCGGCTGAAACATGACATGGATGAAGAATTCTCAACCGATCATTTTTTTAGGTGGTTGGTGTTGATTGGAGCGGATGTCGCTGAGAGTACTTTTTGCGGGTGGAGGAACTGGTGGACACCTGTTCCCAGGGATCGCGGTTGCACGAACATTGGTCAACCGGTATCCGGACGCAGAGATTGTTTTTGTTGGAACAGGTCGCGGGGTCGAAGGACGGACTGTGATGAAAGAAGGATTTGCTTTCAAGCGAATCCGCAGCGCTGGGTTACTCGGCAAGTCAATAACAGGCAGGCTATATGCGTTGCTGTTAGCGCCGATCACACTGCTAGATACAGTACGTATTTTGCTTCAAACCAGACCAGATTTAGTGGTCGGTTTAGGAGGTTACAGCGCTGGCCCGGTGGTTTTACTCGCGTCGCTGATTGGAAAGACGACCATGTTACTTGAACAAAATGCTGTACCTGGGATGACGAATCGTTTGTTGGCATCGTTTGTAAAGGCGGCCGCAGTTTCGTACGAAGGCACCGCGATGTTTTTTGGAGACAAGGCTTTTGTAAGTGGGAATCCAGTTCGAAAAGGATTTTTTGACGACTCTGATTTTCAAGTGATTACGTCTCGTCGACCACATCTATTGGTGGTCGGTGGGTCTCAGGGTGCTCATGCCATCAATGAGGCGATGGTGGCTGCGGCTCCTGTGATTGCACAAATCTCGGGGGGGATTGAGATTACGCATCAGACTGGAATGGCGGATGTTGACACGGTACGAGCGGCTTACCGCCTCGTAAAGATTGATGCAAAAGTTGAATGTTTTTTTGATCTAATGGAAGAGGAAATGCGCGCGGCTGATCTTGTTGTATGCAGGGCCGGTGCGACGACACTCGCCGAAGTTGCAGCGGCTGGGAGACCCTCATTGATAGTGCCATTTCCTCATGCAACGTATGACCATCAGCGAAGTAATGCCCAGGTAATGGTTGATGCTGGTTCAGCTGAACTAATAGATGAAAAGGATCTCGGTGCCAGCTTTGAAACAAGGTTATTGGATTTAATAGGAAATCGGGAACGTTTGCAGGCGATGTCACAGGCGGCATTTCGTCTTGCTAGACCGGACGCGGCCGAAACAATCGTTGATCGGGTCACTGAGTTGTTGGATCAGTCGACTTCTTGAAGTGGGACGAAAGTGTGCTTGAACAAGTCAAGTGTGTGCATATGGTCGGAATTGGCGGGATTGGGATGAGTGGAATTGCACAGCTTCTTCACACGTTGGGCTATGAGGTGAGTGGTTCGGATCTTGTATCGTCCCAATCTGTTCAGCGTTTGAGGAACATCGGAATCACGGTGCACGAAGGGCATGAGTCAGGTCATCTCCACGCTCCTGATCTTGTTGTGGTCTCGTCGGCAGTATCAGACGACAACCCGGAAGTGGTTGAGGCAAAGAGAAGGCATATACCGACTTTTGGACGAGGCGAGATGTTGGCGGAGCTTGCGCGTCTTAAACAGTCCGTCGTTGTAGCTGGATCGCACGGTAAAACTACGACTGCTTCAATGGTGGCGTTTTTGTTGGAGGCAGCCGATCTTGATCCGACGGCCGTAATCGGGGGAGTAGTACGTGCATTTAGCAGTAATGCGAGACATGGAGACGGTGCGTTCATTGTCTTGGAGGCAGATGAAAGCGATCGGTCGTTTCTTTATCTGAAGCCCGACATAGCGATTCTGACGAATATCGATGATGAGCATCTTGACGCGTATGACAATTTCGATGGACTCACGAGTGCATTTGAAGAATTTGTAAATCGTGTGCCTGATACTGGTCGTGTTGTTGTCTGTGTTGACGATCCGGTGTTAGCAGGCATAGCAAAACGCTTGGCGAGTCGGGCATTGACTTACGGTCTTGACAATTCAACTGCCTCGATCAGTGCTCGAAATATAAGTTTAAGCCCAGAAGGTTCGAGTTGCCTGGTCACACTTCGCTTGGGTGAGTTAACAAAAGAGACCTCGCTTCGTTTGTGTGTACCTGGCCGACACAATGTGAGTAATGCTTTGGCCGCGATAGCGACAGCAACATGCCTTGGCATTGATACAGAGACAGCAGTCAATGCTTTGGGGTATTTCACAGGCGTAGAAAGGCGATTTCAACGATATCGCACGTCGAATAATATTGATGTTGTCGATGACTATGCGCATCATCCTACAGAGATCGCTGCTGTAATCGAAACAGCGAAATTGAGTTGCCCGCGACGCCTTGTTGTCTTGTTTCAACCACACCGTTATACGAGGACTGCTCGATTACTTACCCGTTTTGGTAAATCACTTTCGTGTGCGGACGAAGTGCTACTCACCAACGTTTACGCGGCAAGTGAATCTCGAATCGAAGGGGTTGACGCATTCGCAATAGCTGCTGAGATAGGGAGGTTTGCGTCAATACCCGTCCACGTAGTTGACAGTATGGATTTTGCGGTTACGCGAGCAGTTGCCTCTGTTGGTACTGGTGACATGCTCGTCGTGTTAGGTGCTGGCTCCATTAGTAGAGTCGCTAAGAGAGTGGTCGATGTTATTGAACAAAGGCGATGTTCATGACGGTACATATTCAGCCGGACAAACGATTTCATCGAGCCCACTTAAAACCGGGCCCACGGCGAAAAGGCATATCGCCTCTAAAGGTAGTTGTTCGAATTATCTTGGTCGCTCTCATAGCATTCGGGTTTTCGTACTGGTCGTTTGAAAGGATCAGGGGAACGTCTTTTTTCAGCATCGACACAATTTCTATTGTCGGAAACAATCGTCTTTCGGCCGGTGAGGTAATTGCGCTAGCAGAGTCATTGCATGGACAAAATATTTTTCTCGCTGACCTCGAAGAAGCGAGACACGATCTAAGCGCCGTCGGTTGGATCGATGATGTGACGCTGAGACGTATTTTGCCATCGGCCATTGAAATTATTGTTACCGAACGTGTGCCGGTTGGACTTGGGCGCTTCGGCTCGGCGTTGTACCTTATTGATTCAGAGGGTTTGATCATTGATGAATTTTCAGCAAGATTTAACGATTTAGACTTGCCCATAATAGATGGCCTGTCCGTTGCCCATAACGATGGGGATCGAGAGATCGATAAGCGGAGAGCGGCCTTAGTAACTCAACTGCTTTCTGACATCGGGCAATATGCACCTGAATTTTCGAAACAGTTGTCCCAAGTGAACGTTGCCGACCCACATGATGCGGTGGTCTTGCTGAGTGGCGATCCAGTTTTCATTCACCTTGGAAAAGAACAATTCGCAGAACGACTGCAAACATACGAAGAGCTAAAGCCATCTCTTAGTGCTCGAGTGTCTGATGTCGATCATGTGGATTTGAGGTTTGATGGGCGAATCTACGTGAGGCCCCTTAATAGAGATTGATGATTTCGGCGAAAGATTTTAAATGAGAGAAATTGAATTAGACGTTGTCTGGATGGCTCGAGGCCAAGGCGGTCAAAGCTGTTATCGGGGGAAGAGTGGCGCGTAACGAGCAATATATTGTCGGGCTGGATGTTGGTAGTTCCAAGGTGACCGCCGTTGTTGGTGAAGCGATGGAGGATGGAAGCCTTGAGATTGTTGGGACTGGTCTAGCCGATGCGAAAGGTATTCGCCGTGGCGTCATTGTTAACTTAGAGCACGCTGTTGAGTGTATAAAGAGGGCTCTTGATGACGCCGAACTAATGGCCGGGGTCGAAATTGATTCAGTTTACTTGGGATTATCTGGTGGACACGCCCGACCCTTGAATAGCAGGGGGGTTGTTGCCGTAACTGGCGCGCATCGTGAAATCACTAGAGAAGATGTCCGGCGAGCAATTGATGCTGCGAAGGCTCCACAAGTGCCAAATGGGTATGAAGTGTTACACGTTTTACCCCAGGATTTTGTTGTCGACGAACAAGATCAAATTATTGCACCAGTCGGCATGACCGGATCTCGCCTTGAGGTGCAAACGCATATCGTGTTTAGCCGGCAGTCAACGACTGAAAATGTGGTCGGAAGCGTTAACCGCGCTGGGGTGAAAGTAGCCGACACCGTGCTTGAGCAACTTGCAGCAGCCGAAGCAGTGTTGACGCCGGACGAAAAAGAGTTAGGTGTTGCACTTGTCGATGTGGGTCACGGAATTAGCGATTACGCGGTCTATGAACGAGGAAGTCTGTGGCATACCGGATCGATTATGCAAGGTGGTGAGCTCTTTACGAAAGACCTAGCTGTCGGACTTCGTACGCCGATTGCGGATGCAGAAAGAACCAAACGTCGTGATGGTTGTGCGTTCGCGAACCTAGTTGCTGAGGATCGGACTATTGAAGTTGCTAGTGTTGGTGGTCGACAGCCGAGACGAGTAAAACAACGGCTTATTGCGGACATATTACAGCCTCGGGCGGAGGAAATTTTTCACACTCTATCAGATGAAATCAGGAAAGCTGGTTTCGAAAACTCCCTCAATGCCGGCATCGTGTTAACTGGTGGTGGCTCGACGCTTAAAGGAATGACTGAGATAGCTGAACAGATTTTTGATTTACCTGTTCGTAGGGGTAATCCACTTGGTGTCGGAGGATTAATCGACCATGTTGACAACCCTGCTTTCTCAACAGCAGTTGGGCTCGTGATTTATGCCCACCGAATCCATGTAATAGATAAAGAGCATGCTCCAGTTCGGATGATCGATCGTGTACTAAAAGTTTTTAGATCATATTTTTCTTATGCCTAGCAGAACGAAACGGTGAGGAGGGTGGGTATGTTGGAATCCAAGGAAATGATTGGCTTTGTGGACTTAACTGCTGAGAGAGATATGCGTATAGAGCTTGGCGAAAATCTACAGCCAGGTGCACGAATCAAAGTAATTGGTGTCGGTGGTGGAGGTGGTAATGCAGTAAGTCGGATGGTCGAGTCTGGCTTAAGTGGAGTGGAGTTTATTGTTGCAAATACAGACGCCCAGGCACTTTCCACCAATGTGGCGCCTCGGCGTCTACAGATTGGCGGGAAGTTAACCAAAGGGCTTGGTGCAGGAGCTGATCCAGCCATCGGACGGCAGGCGGCACTAGAAGACACTGAAGAAATAATTAGTGCACTTGATGGCGCTGACATGGTTTTTGTCACAACAGGGTTGGGTGGCGGTACTGGTACAGGGGCGGCACCGGTAATTGCTGGACTTGCTAGTGAACTTGGTGCGTTAACAGTGGCAGTTGTGACTAAGCCTTTTAGGTTTGAGGGTAAGCGAAGAGCGAAGCAGGCTGAATGTGGGCTTCGAGAGCTTCGTGATGCGGTAGATACAGTCATTGCGATACCGAATGACAAATTGCTGGACACAGTTGAAGTAAATACGAGTGTGAACGATGCGTTCGCTGTCGCGGACGATGTCCTGCATCAAGCAATTCATGGCATATCCAACCTTATCCATGTTCCCGGTCAGATCAATCTTGATTTTGCTGACGTTAAGGCAATTATGTCGGGTATGGGGATGGCCATTATGGGAACAGGCTATGCAGAAGGTGAGAATAGGGGTGTTGAGGCTGCCAAGCTTGCGATTGCGAGTCCTCTACTTGAAGAAGCTAATGTCGAAGGTGCTCATGGCGTGATTCTTCACGTTACTGGAGGTCCGGATCTCGGATTGCACGAAGTTGATCAGGCGGCGACAATCATTCAGGAGGCAGCGCATGAAGATGCTAATTTCATTTTTGGCTCAGTTGTTGATCCTGATATGGAGGGCCGAGTAAAAATAACCGTGATTGCAACAGGCTTTGATGATATTGGATCTCGTCGTGCGCAGGAAAAAGTCGTATCAGCAACAGCTGATACACCTGTTGACTTAAAGAACTATTCCGATTGGAAGCAAGAAGAGACTGTCGTGCCAGGCTCAGTGTCCGTAAGCGGCAACGGTGCTATTGCAATTACTCGCCGACCTCTTATTGAACCGCCACTGTCTGTCGCCACTACCGATTCTGGCTCTAGCATTGGTTCCGATGTTGCTTTAGAGATAGACCAGGATCAAGGGTCAGAAGAGATACCGGCTTTTATGCGAAGGCATGCAGACTGACATTAGGTATGTCGGAGGTGGATATCTAAGTGTGATGAATAAGTGATACATGTGCCATAGCAGTCGTTGCTGTGTGTGTGATACTCAAGAGAGTATCCGTAACACCGAGTTTGTCTGCGCGGATTCTTGCTCCCCCGACCAACTTAAGTGTTGGTGGTCCTGGTGGAGTCCGAACAACCTCAATGTCTTTCCAAAGAACGCCATTTCCTCGTCCCGTGCCTAGTGCTTTCATGGCGGCTTCTTTTGCTGAAAAACGTCCGGCAAAGTGTTGTGCGAAAAATCGCCGACGCCGGCAGTAATCAATTTCTCCGTTCGTGAAAATTCGGTTAGTAAATCGATTTCCGTAGCGTCGTATCAAGTCTGCAACTCGATTAACATCTTCGATGTCTATGCCTACACTGAGAACAGCAGGCACGGGCGGCGTGACGGAAGATGGTCTTGTCAACGAGTGTGAGGCCTTCGTCGTCTCGTCCATCGCCACGTTTGCAAGTTTATCGGCCCTCTGATTGTGCTCACGGGGGATATGTTCGTATTCAACTTTTCCTACGAGTGCCTCAAGTTGTTTCGCGCGAGTATGTAGTTTTCGAAGTTCCGGATGTTTTACTTGGTATCTCCCGTTCATTTGTCGAGTCAGTAGTTGTGAGTCGGATCGTACGATGACGTCACGATGTTGGTGTTCCACGAAGTATTCGAGCGCAGCAACGAGTCCTCGGTATTCAGCAGTGTTATTAGTTTCGACACCGATTGCAGCGAAAAACTCGTCGATGATTGTCCCTGTCGATGTCTCGATACTGACACCGTAACCGGCAGGTCCAGGATTGCCTCGGGACCCACCATCAATGTAAGCGATGATCGGAAGAGTCATATCGTAATTGCTGAATCAAGAGTCAGTTTGAATTAGCTGATGAGATTGATTCAACGCTGTAGTAAAGAATTCGCTGGCAGCTTTCGCACTGGATCAATGACGTGTTAAGCAGAACTTCGTTATAAAGTTGAGGGCGAAGACGCACTAGGCATTCACAACAACGCCCGTCTTTAGCCTCACCGACCGCAATTCCTTTTCGTCCTCGAGACAACGTGTCGAATAGCATCATCGAAGGAGGGTCTATTTCAGCGATTAAGGCGGTACGATCAGTAGTGTGTCGATCCACTTGTGCTTGGAGTTGATTCCGTTCTTTTTCTAACTGGTCGCGCTCTTTCGATACTGCTATCTTCTCCAGTTCAACAGCTTTCTTCGCTGTTGCTAACTCACTAGATAGTTCGTCACTTTGAAGCATGCGCTCGAGAATCTGTTCTTCGAGGCGTTGTATTTCGTTTTCGGCTGTTTCTATTTCTGATTGAATCGCCCACAGTTCTTTATTGGTCTTAACGTTCATGGACTGTTCTTTGAACCGACTTAACCTGGTCTGTATTTCTGCAACAGATTTTTCTAGTTCTTGTCGTTCTGATTTTTGTTTGGCAATTCTTTGTTCGACGTTTTCAAGAACAGATGTTCTTTCATTGATCCGTGCGTCAAGAGCATCACTTGTTGAAGGAAATTTATCGATAGAGAGTCGTGCTTTGGCGACGGATTTGTCGATTTGTTGAAGACGAATGAGTCGTTCTAATTCAGCTAGCATTTATCGAGAAATAAGAAAGCCCCGCGTGAGCGGGGCTTTCGGTTTAAGCACACAGTGCCGTTCTCCTGTAGAAAAGAGTATGGTGGGCCCACCAGGATTCGAACCTGGGACAGACCGGTTATGAGCCGGCGGCTCTGACCGCTGAGCTATGGGCCCGAAAACCGTCATTAATTACCGCCCTCCAGGAAGGTCCGCAATTTACGGCTCCGGGTTGGGTGTCGCAATTTACGTAACGCCTTAGCTTCAATTTGGCGAATGCGTTCACGCGTAACCGCAAAGTCTTGACCGACTTCTTCTAAGGTATGTTCACTATCATCGTTTACGCCGAATCTCATTTTGATAACTTTTTCTTCTCGAGGCGTTAACGACTTTAGAACTGCATCCGTTTGCTCCTTTAGACTAAGGCTAATGAGTGCGTCGGACGGCGATACAACGTTAGTGTCTTTAATAAAGTCTCCAAGATGACTATCTTCTTCTTCGCCGACGGGCGTTTCAAGAGATATCGGCTCCTGTGCGATCTTGAGGACCTTACGAACTTTGCCTTCTGGTATTTCCATGCGAGTCGCAATTTCTGAGAAAGTTGGTTCTCGGCCCAATTCTTGGACGAGGACTCGAGACGTCCGAAGTAATTTGTTGATCGTCTCGATCATGTGAACGGGAATACGGATTGTACGAGCTTGGTCTGCGATTGCCCTCGTGATGGCTTGACGTATCCACCAGGTTGCATACGTTGAAAACTTATACCCACGCCGATACTCAAATTTATCGACTGCCTTCATTAGGCCGATGTTTCCTTCCTGAATTAAATCGAGGAACTGAAGGCCACGATTCGTATATTTTTTAGCGATCGAAACGACAAGCCGAAGGTTGGCCTCAACGAGTTCTTTCTTGGCTTGGGCTGCTTGGGCTTCACCATGTCTCATTACTGTGAGCATGTGATCAAGAGAGTCTGGGGTTTCCTGCATCTCTTTGGTGCGATGCTTAACCTCAGTTCGTAGCTGCCGCAGTCTAAGCGCTAAGGATTTGTAATCCTTATCCTTAGCCTCAGAACGTTTTGTTCTTGATTTGAGTTTTCGATCAAGCAGGCCAATTTCTTTCTGTGATCGTTGCACATCATTGACTGTAGACCAGATATCCTCGATCAGGTGCTCCTTGACCTGTTCCGTGAATTCTACTTCCCTAATTAGCTGTGACAGTTCTACTTGGGAACGAAGCGCCTTCCATCGGAACTGGCGGTACCGGCGTTTGTCTCGCTTAGGAATACTGTCAAGTTTCGCTTCTTTTTTCTTAGTTTCGATGCGAGCTTTACGAATAGCTTCAATTTGTCTCAATACTTGATGGCCTCGGACCTTTAGTCGAGCGTCGGTCACATCATCCTCATTGAAAACAATGAGTTCCCGGATTGTTCGCTCGCCGTCTTTCAGTTGGTCGCCGAGCCTAATAATGGTACTTGCCATGGTCGGTGTTCTTGAGATCACCTTCAGAACTTTTTGTTTGCCGCGCTCGATTCTTTTAGCAATTTCGACTTCGCCTTCTTTTGTGAGTAGTGGAACAGTGCCCATTTCACGAAGGTACATCCGAACTGGATCACTTGTTTTTTCAAGCAAAGTTGGCTGAACGTCTGCATCAGTTTCTGCGGTTGATTTTTGAAGCTCTTTTTTTTCTTTGAACTTGTCTTCAGAATCTACAACTTCTATGCCAAGACTGGTCAAGATAGAAAACAAGTCGTCAATATCTTCTGAAGATGTAGCTTCTGTTGGAAGTAGGTCGTTAATTTCGTCAAAGAGGAGGTAGCCACGTTCTTTCCCAACGATGATGAGCTGCTGGACCTCGTCGTATTTTTCTTCGAGTGAGAGCTGCTTGGTTGGCATTTTGTCACTCCGTCCGGAAGGTTTTGTCTCGTAAGTTCATGTAATACAAGTCACCCACCTTGATTCCCCTGCAGTGCAGATTGTATATCCGGCTGCCGAATCTTGCATGGTATTCACCTTAATAGCTCGTCAAGTCGTTTGGTGAGATCTCGTTTTTTTTCTAGAAGCGTATTGATTTTACTGAGATTGGATTTAGAAGGATTGGCGCGTTGTGTCTGATCGATTGCATCCTGTAATGCTGCGCGTTCCCGTTTATATCTAAGCTCTCTTAAGTTTAGGGCACAATCTTCTACATTGGCTGGCTCTACTGGGTCTCTGGCGATTTGTTTGACCAGGGCTTGTTCTTCTGGGGTAAGTCTATCGAGTAGTGTTTCTGAAACGTTTTCTGGAGGCATTTCGACAAGCGTTCTGGCGACCAATAGAATTGGCCCAGCCTCAAGGGTTTCAAAATCATCAGGTTCCAATCCAGCCAATACAGATAATGCTGCGCTGGTGTTGTGAATTGTTGCCCAAAGAATACCTTTTTCGGCAGGGCATAGATCCGATCGTTTGATCTTTACCTCAAGAGGAATTTCTGTTCGCTTGGCGACAGCGGCTTTTCTGATTTCTGAACGAATGACGTCCTCCATAACGTTTGCGCGGTGGGCAAGTCGATCTGCGAAATGGTCCCGTGTTGCAGGGTCAGGGATACGTGCAGCAACAGCGAGCATGTCTGCAAGAAAATCTCGCTGATCTTTTTCACGCGACAGGTTTCTTCCGGTGATTGCTTGGTCGAGTACATACTCAAGATATGGCTGAGAGTTCTTGAGTTTGAGGAGGTAGCTTTCCGCGCCGTGCAATCGTACAAATGAATCGGGATCCTCGCCTGGAGCGAGAGTAACAACATTTGTTTGGAACCCCTCTGACAAAAGTAATTCTCCGGATCGGGTAGATGCGCCCTGGCCTGCGGCGTCCGGGTCAAAACTGAGTAGTACTTTCGTACAATATCTTTTTAGAAGTCGGCTCTGCATTTGGGTCAATGCTGTTCCGCAGGTCGCCACTATAGATCCGACACCAGCTTGGAATGCTTGTGCAAAGTCGAAATATCCTTCGACTAATACAGCGTAGCCGAGTCGGCGAATGTCTTGTTTCGTTAGGTGTAAGCCGTACAAGACTCGCCCTTTTGAATAGAGTGGTGTTTCTGGAGAATTTAAATATTTCGGCTGTTGATCAGATGTAAGGGACCTACCACCAAAGGCTATAACTGAACCGGTGTCTCTGAATATGGGGACCATTAATCGATTGCGAAATCGATCCACTATTTTCCCACCGTCTCGTTTTATAACAAGTCCGCTCTTGAGTAGAAGGTCGAGTGGTTGCCCGGCATCGAGAAGATATTGTTTCAGTGCGTCTCGTTGTGGCGGTGCAAAACCCAAGTCAAGTTGTTTGATCGTAGTTGCAGAGAGTTCTCGCCGATCAAGATACTCGCGTGCTTGAGAACCGCCCTGCTTCTCTAATTGATTACAGTAGTAATTCTTGGCAATTTCGTGGAGTTTAACGAGTGCTTCTCGCTCCAGCGTAAGCTGTCGGTCTCGTTCAGGGTCTTCCGATTCTGGCACAGTGACCCCAAACCGTTGTGCGAGAGCACGGACGGCTTCAGGAAAACTCAGTTTGTCATAAAGTTCGACAAACTTAACGACATCACCGCCAGTCGCACACCCAAAGCAATGAAAGAAACCTTTATCAGGATTAACATGAAAGCTCGGTGTTTTTTCCTTGTGAAAAGGGCATAACCCTTTGTAAGTACTACCACTTTTTTTTAATGGTACGACGTCGTGAATTACCTGAAGGATATCAGCATGAGACTTCAGATCGTCGACAAAATTAGCCGGAAAACGGGGCACGACTTAACCTCATTCATTCAAGTTTGATGATTGTGACACCACTATTACCGTGCTTAGCGTTTGCTGGTTCAAGCTGCGATACTAACGGATGCTCTTCAAGAAATCTCCTAATAGCGCTCCTGAGTCGGCCAGTACCGGACCCATGAACTATTCGTAATTGCTGTTGCTCGTAAAGTTGCGCTTGGTTTATACGTTTTTCTACGCGGGATAAGGCCTCATCGACTCTGCAACCGACCACATTTAATTCTTGCGACGAACAGTCGTCGGATGAAAGATCGACTGTTATTCCACCAACTTTTGTGTCGGCGGAGACCCCAACGGTACTTAGTTGGGTGGGTTCCATGTGTAGGCGTTTTCCGTGAGCCTCGACTTCAACTGTACTATCGTGGATAGCGATTACAGTTCCATCCAACTTTAAGTTCTCGATATGTACAGAGGTCCCAACAACGATCTCATTCGCTGTTTCCTCTAATGCTGATGGTGAGTTGTGTGCGGAGATTACCTGATCAAATTGTTCACTGATTACGTTGAGTTTGTCGAGCGCGTGACGTTTCAATGTGCCGGTGTCTCCGGTCGAAAGACCCCCTTGATTGTAATGGCTAGCTGATAGATGCTTTGTTAAAGTGGATGCTTCATCTCTGAGTTGTTGGACGATGTGTCGAACTTGCTGTCTCGAGTCTCTCAATATGTCATCAAGTGTGTTACGTCCACGTTTTTTCGCTATCGCTTCACGGTTATCGAGAACTTGTTGCTGTGCTGCTAATTTGGCAAAGTCGCGGGTTAGTGTTTGCCGCTGTTCCATGAGTGCCTGGCGCTCTACATTTAATTGTTCTAGTTCCTCTTCGAGTTGCTTCAGGTGAAGAGTCAATTGCTTTTCAGACTCGCTACAGCGGTTCCGAGCATCATCGATTACTGTGGATGGTATGCCGAGTCGACTAGCAATTTCTAACGCTAGACTTCGTCCTGGTATCCCGTAGTTTAGGTGGTAGGTGGGTTCGTACGTGTCCTTGTTAAATCCGAATCCAGCTGAAGTTACACCAGCAGTCGTTTCCGCATAGGTCTTCATGGTGCTGTCGTGTGTAGTTGCTATTACGAGTGCGCCACGCTGACGAAAATACTCAATTAGGGCGGCGCCAAGTGCACCTCCTTCTGTGGGGTCCGTTCCTGTCCCAATTTCATCCAGCAGTACAAGTGACGGTAATTGAAATTGTTGATCCATCTTGACAATGTTTGTGATGTGTCCCGAATACGTTGAAAGGTTGTTCTTGATGGACTGGTCATCACCTATATCAGCAAAAATACTTTGAAATACGGGTACATTCGCATCAGTGTCCGTCGGTATCAGAAGACCAGTTTGTGCCATGGCAACGAGCAGGCCGGCTGTTTTTAGTGCAACCGTTTTTCCTCCGGTATTGGGACCGGTCACAATCAATGCAGTTGTCGGTGGTGAGAGAAGAATGTTGACGGGAATAGGTGTTGTTGGTTGTGACTTTTCTGGTATTACTGGTTCGATCCCTGCACGTTGTCGAACGGAACTAAATAGCAGTGGATGGCGAGCGTTTGGTAGCTTTAGATGAGTCCCAGGTGTGAGTGACGGTGCGTGCCCGCTGATTAAGCGAGAAAAGTTTGCACGTGACTGAATTATATCAAGCTCGGTAGCGGCTTTCAGTGACTGACGGAGGTCTGAAGTTCGTTTCCGAAGAGAATTTGCTAGCGCCATTAGTACGCGACGAATTTCACGTCGCTCATTATCTTCAAGTGCGACGATGTCATTGTTAATGTCAACTGTAGTTAGTGGTTCTAAGAACAGGCTGGCACCGCTACCAGATGAGCCATGAACGATGCCAGGAATTGCGCTTCGATGTTCCGCTCGAACCACTAACACGAAACGGCCATTTCGTTTCGTTACTATTTTTTCTTGAAGGTATTTCTCGGTGTTGCGACTTTTTAGATACGCTTCAATTGCATTTCTAAGGCTTTGCTGACGTTTTCGTAATTCTCCCCTGATGTTATTTAACTGTGGTGTGGCATTGTCATTAACTTCGCCGCTCGAAGTTGTTTTCTGCTGAATATCTCGTACTTCTTTTTCGAAGGAGCTAATCCTAGCCGCAATGGATTGGAGGGAAGGATAAGGAGCACCAGTTGCACTATTTATCGACGTTCTAGCTTTATCTAGCGAATCGAGAAATGTTGCAAGTCCCTGTAGTTGATGAACATCGAGTAATCGATTGTTGATAGCAAGGACTGAAAGGGTGTCGAGCAGATCTGATGGCCCGTCGAGTCCGAATGAACCATTGGTCTTGAGGAAGCGGACGCAGTCGGTTGTTTCAGAGAGTGCCGATTTGACAAGCTGTCTGTCAGCTAGAGGCGACATTTTGTTGAGGGCTGTTGCGCCAAGTGGAGTTGCGGCGAAACTACGGACAGCCTCAATTATGTGGTCGAATTCAAGGGACTTCAAAGTTTCAGCGTGCATCAAGATATCTCTATTCGAGATGGTTAATGATGCTGGCGATTGTTGCTGCACCGAAACCATTATCAATGTTCACGACGGATACACCGGACGCACAGGTATTCAGCATTCCGAGCAACGCGGCAATTCCACCGAAACTGGCCCCATATCCAACACTTGTCGGTACGGCGATGATCGGCGCACGTACCATTCCGCCGATGACGCTAGGCAAGGCACCTTCTAGTCCGGCGACCACAATGAGTACTCGTGCTGCATCGAGCCGTTCGTGCTCGCATAGAAGACGCTGTAAACCTGCTACCCCGACGTCATAAATAGTATCGACATCATTTCCAAGGATTTCGGCGGTGACTCGGGCTTCTTCTGCGACGGGAAGGTCAGAAGTTCCAGCTGTAGCAATTCCGATAACGCCTTTGCCTTTTTTTGTCGTCTTTCCAGGCTTGGTAATTGTTCTGGCAGTCTCGTGAAATTTTGCATCTGGGACTACCTGCTGAACCGCAAGGAAGTCCTGATGCGTCGCGCGAGTGACCAGAAGCGTTGTATTGCTCGCGACAAGACGCTCTGCGATTGCTGCTATTTGTTCGGGTGTTTTACCGGATCCAAAGACAACCTCTGGCAGTCCTTGTCGTGCAACTCGATGATGGTCGACCCGGGCAAATCCAAGGTCCTCAAAGGGCGCGCGACGAACTATCGTAAGAATGTCCGCTTCGGCATCCTCGATTTTGAGAGTACCTGCTTTCAATTCTGCCAGGATCGTTCGAATTTCGTCGCTACTCATTTAACTGAAGTTACTGACCGTAGCATAACGGCCGTTGACTAACTACAGCCAGGATTGTACCGTCGCCGCCAGATATGTTTCTGGTCAGTCTCTATTATCTACTGCTAGCTTGTTTGAGCATATATGGGGTACACCGAGGTGTCCTCCTATACTTTTACGCTACTGGCAGTAATAAATCCCATTTTATATTGTCACGTAATTCGTCTCACAAGCGTGGGTGTGGTCGACGGGTCACAGTTCAACTGCCGATATTTAATGAGCGCTTCGTAGTCGAGGGCGCGATCGATGCACTGTCACGCTTGAGGTATCCACGCGAACTTTTTGAAATTCAAATTCTCGATGATTCGACGGACGAAACTTCGAATATTGCGCAGGCAGCGGTTGAACGCTGGCAAAGCAGAGGTATTTCGATTCAATATCGGCATCGTGCAACTCGAACAGGATTTAAAGCCGGGGCCCTAGCCGAAGGCCTCGTAGAAGCTAAAGGAGATCTTATAGCTGTGTTCGATGCGGATTTCTCGCCGCGCCCTGATTTTCTCCAAAAAGTTATTGGGGTTTTCGATGATCCCAGTATTGGAATGGTACAGGCGAGATGGGATCATAATAATCGTGGACATTCGTTACTTACCCGTTTGCAGGCATTATTTCTTGATGGTCATTTTGTTTTGGAGCATGGGGCGAGATTTCGTAGTGGCTGCTTCTTTAACTTTAATGGAACTGCTGGTGTCTGGCGAAGAGCGGCGATTGAGTCAGCCGGTGGTTGGCAGTCGGATACGCTGACCGAAGATCTCGACTTGAGTTATCGCGCACAACTAGCTGGTTGGAAGTTTATGTTCATGCCCGACGTGGCAGTGCCAGCTGAGCTTCCGACTCATATGACGGCTTTTAAATCTCAACAACACCGTTGGGCAAAAGGCTCGATTCAAACGTGTCTTAAGGTCTTGCCCATTATGTTGCGCTCATCTTTGTCTTGGCGAATAAAGGCCGAAGCGTGTTTTCACTTAGCCGCTAATTTTAATTATCTCTTGCTTGTACCGTTTTGCGTTTTATTGGTTCCGGTGATGATCGTGCGTTCTTATTTTGGTGTCGCGAGTGGTTTAGCGCTTGTTGATTATTTATTTCTAAGTACGGCCATTTTGTCGGTTACGAATTTCTATTTTGTAAGTCAACGAGAATTGACCTCGAACTGGTTTCGAAGATGCATGGATATTCCAGCATTGATTGCTCTTAGCCTCGGGTTAAGCGTTAATAATGCAGCGGCTGTTATGGAAGCGCTGACTGGACGAACAGGTGACTTTATTCGAACTCCTAAGTATGGCAAAGACGCTATCGGACGTTGTACACCGGGGTATGGGAACGTTGTTTCTCGGCTGGTATGGGTGGAGATCGGATTCGCGGTGTATTTTACAGGGGCAGTGATTTTCGCGATTGCTGTTGGACTTTATATGGCAGTACCGTTCTTGGCTTTGTTCCAATTTGGATTTATATATGCGAGTGCTGCCTCGTTGACAAAACAATCAGCAAGCGAGGGTGCATTCCCGTCAAACTCATCGTCCCGCTTGTTTGCGACTGACGAGGGGAAATAGCACTTATGGCGACAGGCATAAAATCAAACGCAGGCCTTGAGGGTGTTGTTGCAACATCGTCAGCTATCTGTTACATCGATGGTGAGCGGGGTGTGCTGACATACGCTGGTTACGACATTCATGAATTGGCGAGAAGTGCGACTTTTGAGGAGGTCTGCTTTCTGCTCTGGCATAGACGTCTTCCAACGCGAAGTGAACTGGGAGATCTTCAAACTGAGCTTGCCTCAACGAGACAATTACCGGAAGCAATTCTTAGGTTGTGTCGCATACTGCCTGCAGGAAATTCGATGGCTACTCTTAGAACTTTGGTATCTGCTCTATCTCATTATGATTCGGAGCAGGATGCGGTATCTGAGTCAGCAGCCTACAGGAAGGCAGTACGTTTGACGGCTCAGGTCGGTAGCCTTGTTGCAACCTATGGTCGCATTAGTGCGGGTGGTGGTCCCATAGATCCAGATCCTGCGTTAGGTCACGCTGCAAACTTTCTACTTATGCTCAATGGGGAGAGGCCTTCTGAGCTAGAAATTCGAGCACTTGACATTGCTTTGATACTGCATGCCGACCATGAACTTAATGCATCAACATTTGCAGCGCGCGTTACAGCAGCGACGCTGAGTGATATGCATTCCGCAGTTGTCGCTGGCGTTGGCGCTTTAAAGGGACCTTTGCATGGCGGTGCCAATGCAGAAGTAATGAAATTATTGCTGTCTATTGGTGAGACCGCTGATGATTCTGACGTTGATCAAACTATAAGAGACATGCTTGAAAAGCAAATGAAGGTACCCGGTTTTGGCCACCGAGTTTATCGAACAGAGGATCCGAGAGCAACGCACCTACGTCAAATGTCGAAACAAATAGGTGAGCGTTCCGCGAATACTCGTTGGTTTGAAATGTCTAGACGGATCGAATCGATCATGAAGGAAGAAAAGCAAATTGATGCCAATGTTGATTTCTATTCTGCTTCAACATATTACATGCTTGGGATTGCGATCGATTTATTCACACCGCTGTTTGCAGTAAGTCGAATTTCAGGATGGACGGCCCATATTCTTGAACAATATGAGAATAATCGGCTTATTCGGCCTCGAGCGGAATACACCGGCCCTGTGTATCCACAGAAATTTGTCCCCCTTGATGATCGGTAGGTATTTAAATAGCTCTTATATAATTGAGGTGTCTCACCTCGGCACTAATGCATCACAACCGTATACGGAACTTTTCCATCATCGCACATATTGATCACGGGAAATCTACGCTTGCTGACCGATTTCTTGAGGTAACGGGTGCACTACGTCCTCGCGAAATGGAAGCACAAGTTTTGGACAGCATGGATTTGGAACGAGAGCGAGGCATTACCATCAAGGCGCAGTCTGTTCGTTTGTCGTATACAGCACAGGATGGACAAGACTACGTACTCAACCTGATAGATACGCCAGGCCACGTTGACTTCTCATATGAGGTAACGCGGTCACTTGCTGCATGCGAGGGGGCGTTACTACTAGTAGATGCTTCGCAAGGGGTAGAGGCGCAAACGGTTGCAAACGCATATTTGGCGGTTGATCACAATCTTGAAATTATTCCGGTCATAAATAAGGTTGATTTGCCTGGCGCTCAGCCTGAGGAAACAGCTCTCCAAATTGAAGAACTGGTAGGTCTCGATTCGACACAAGCATTATTGGCTAGCGCAAAGGAAGGGCGAGGCACGCAAGATATTCTTGAAGCGGTGGTAAATAGACTGCCTCCGCCCGCTGGAGATCCAGATGCGCCGCTCAAGGCGCTAATTTTTGATTCGTGGTACGACTCTTATCGCGGCGTTGTAGTGTTAGTTCGGATGGTTGACGGCGTTATGAGACCAGGAATGAAGATTCGACTTGTGGCTGCAGCTCAAGAGTATGAAGTCGAGCAAGTCGGGGTGTTTGTCCCCAAGCCGGAGGTCGCCGATGCGTTGGGGGTTGGTGAGGTGGGTTTTGTCATCGCAAATATTAAGAATGTTGCGGATGCCAAAATTGGTGACACTGTAACAGAAGTTAAACGGCGCACCACTACCCCTTTTCCTGGTTTTCAAGAAATGAAGCCAATGGTGTTCGCCGGACTTTATCCCGTGGAGAGTCATCAGTATACAGAGCTTCGTGAAGCATTAGAGAAACTGCGACTCAACGATGCGGCCTTATTCTTTGAGCCGGAGACATCTGCTGCTCTTGGGTTTGGTTTTCGTTGTGGGTTTCTCGGTTTACTCCACATGGAGATCGTTCAAGAGCGACTGGAACGAGAGTTTGATATGGAGTTGGTTACAACGGCGCCTGGGGTGCTCTATCGTGTAACTACTATTGATGGCGACACGTTCGAGGTTGACAGTCCTGCCAAATTACCGGATGCAGGAAGTATTCAGCGGATTGAAGAACCTGTTATTACGGCGATGATTTTGACACCTGCTGAACAGGTTGGAGGAATTTTGCAGTTGTGCCAAGAAAAACGAGGTATCCAGAAGAACTTGGAGTACCACGCGTCTCATCGAGTCATGATTTCTTATGAACTTCCTTTTAATGAAGTTGTCTTAGATTTTTATGATCGTCTAAAAACAATCTCTCGTGGTTATGCCTCACTTGATTATCACGTTAGTGGATATTGGGAATCACCTCTGGTCAAACTCGATCTTGTGGTCAATGGTGATCCGGTGGATGCCTTATCGATTATTGTCCATCGTGATTCTGCCTATACTCGGGGGCGCACACTCGCTCGGAAGATGAGAGAATTAATTCCAAGACAGATGTTTGAGGTTGCCATACAGGCAGCTATTGGTACGCGGATTGTTGCTCGGGAAAGTGTCAAAGCACTTCGTAAGAATGTACTTGCTAAGTGCTATGGTGGGGATATCAGCCGAAAGCGAAAATTACTGGAGAAACAGAAAGAGGGTAAGAGACGGATGAAACGTGTCGGGAGCGTCGAAATTCCTCAAGAGGCATTCTTGGCAGTACTTAAGGTTGGTGATGACTAAAGTTCGGCAATCTCCGCCGTCATTTCGTAAGTCGACGGCACGTGAATATTTTGAATCGATCGTCATTGCTGTAATTCTCGCACTCTTTATACGTACGTGGGTTGTGCAAGCTTTTAAGATTCCGACTGGTTCGATGGAACATAATCTGTTGGTAGGAGATCACCTGCTTGTAAATAAGGCTGTGTTTTCTTCGATGGCCTTTGATGCAGAGGTGGGTGTACTTCCAACTGGTTCTGTCGATCGAGGAGACATAATAGTGTTTAAGTTTCCTCTTGATCCTGAACGGGATTTCATCAAGCGGGTGATTGGTTTGCCGGGGGAAAAGGTCGAACTTCGTAATAAGACGGTCTATATTAATGACGAACCTCTTGCGGAACCGTACCTTCCATCGCACATGACTCGTCTTGTGCCTGGGGCTGTTGCTGTGGCCCAACGGGACAATCATGGACCGACCACTGTGCCTGATGGACATTACTTTATGATGGGGGATAACCGTGATAACTCGGAAGACAGTCGGTACTGGGGTACCTTGCCTCACGATCACATTAAGGGAAAAGCGGTTGTTGTCTACTGGTCTTATGATGCCGGTGATCCGCAAATAATTTTTGATACTGGAATAGGCGCTACAGCGAGACGGTTAGCTTCAAGCGTTGTAAGTGTTTTCACTCAAACCCGGTGGGAACGAATGTTTCAGGGGATTCGCTAGATCGGGACTACTGAAACTTTGTGGTATTACCGTTTGAACTTGTGAACGGACCCGACTTCCTGTTTGGGTTACTGCACAAGTCCTAATCGGCACCGTGTTGATGTGTTGCTGTTACTTACCGCGTTTCCCAAATAATGCGGTTCCGACACGTACCATTGTTGATCCTTCTTGGATGGCGACTTCAAAATCGTGGCTCATTCCCATCGACAGTTCCCTAAGAGAATCTTCGTCAAAACCTTCTAGACTTAGGGTGTCTCTGATGTCTCGAAGCTTTTGAAAATAGGGGCGGGTTTCTTCGGTATCGCTGTTCCACGGTGGCACGATCATAAGGCCTCGTACTTTAAGAGCACTGCAACGCATTCCTGTTTCGAAAAGAAACCGAAGTTTGTCTACGGTTGCACCATGTTTAGTAGCTTCACCGGCAAGATCGACTTGGATGAGGACTTGTGGGGTCTTGCCAAGTTCTGAGCTCACGTCGTCGAGTTTCTTGAGCAGTTTTTCGCTGTCCACGGAGTGGATCCAGTCAAAGTAGGTCACGGCAGTACGTGCTTTGTTTGATTGTAAGTGCCCGATGAAGTGCCATGTAATTGGTAATGAGGGTAATTGTTCTTTTTTTGTGATGGCTTCTTGTATTCGATTTTCTCCGAAGTTTGTCAGTCCTAAATCGAATCCCATATTTGTGTAGGAAGCAGGGAAAGTTTTTGCGACTGAGATCAATTGAATGTGTTTTGCATCGCGTTTGCAGGACAAGGCCGCTCTAATAATTCGACTCTCGACTGACCGGACGTTGTGTTTTAGTACGGCAAGTGAGATGTGCGTCATGGAATCTAGTTATTCTATGGGTTTTAAACGGTGGATTGGTAAAGGCGCGGTCGGTAGTTTGCTGCCAATAAGTTGCAACACTTAAATGTTGTCAACGAGCGTAGATTGTTATCGGCTAGGGCTTATTTCGAATACGGCGATGATGTTTCTGTTGAGGTTCCTTCTGTGCTATTGAAGAAACGCTGAACATCCGAGAGTTTGTGAGTTATTGGTGCTGGCGGAATTGAATTAAGGAAGCGCTTTCCGTAACTTTTGGTTCGTAATCTGGGGTCAAGAAGCGCTAAGACGCCTCTGTCAGAACGATGGCGGAGAAGTCGTCCTAGTCCCTGAAGAAGAGCCAGAATCGCGAGTGGTACTTGGTATTCTGAAAAAGGATTGCCATCGTGTTTTTCAATATTTTCCATGCGGGCGGCTGTTAAGGGATCTCCTGGAGAGGCAAAAGGTAGTTTGTCGATCACCACGCAACTCAGCGTGTCGCCTGAGACATCAACACCTTGCCAAAAACTTGCTGTTGCGAGCAAAACGGCATTGGGGGTTTCTCTAAATTCTCTGAGTAAAACACTCCGTGGTGCCGTGCCTTGTGCTAAGAGAGGAAACGGTACTGTGGATTCTAATTTGTCGTGTACGTCGCGAAGGTTGGCATAGCTTGTGAATAACAGGAAGGCCCGTCCCGATGTGATGTGCAAAAGTGCTCGGACTTCTTGAGCGACCGCGTCTGTAAAACCTTGCGTGTTGGGGGGAGGCATTGTGCGGGGCAAGTACAGAATCGACTGAGTCGTATAGTTGAATTCTGACGGCAGTCGTAAAGTATCTGCATGGTGTAGGCCGAGGCGGTTTATTACGTAGCCAAATGTTCCATCAACGGTAAGAGTGGCAGACGTCAACACGGTTCCTTGCATCCGGTCGAACAGTCGCTCATTCAGAATAGACGAGACATCGATTGGGGACGCACGGAGAAACACTCCTCGGCCTCGGCGTTCTAAGAAGTATACGAACGCCTCTTCATTGGCTGCGAGGATAAATGTTAGATCTTCGTGAGCCTTGGCTGCCCGATGTCCCAACGCAGCGATATCTTCTGATGACGGAGTCAGTTTAGCCAAGATTGTTACAAAGTATTCCAGTTTCCTAATGAGCTGTCGGCCTGGTTCTGCGATGGGTGTACAGAGTTCTGGCGTCAATCGTGCTCTGTCCATCCCAGGCATAGCTAATGCAAGATTATGGAAGAAGACTTGAGCGCCATCGTGTACGTCTGACAAAAGATTGGAAAGTTCCTGAACAGACGAACTGTCAGTATCGGCGTCCGCGTAAGCATCCGTGAGTAACCGTCGTCCGTCACGGACTAATTCTTCGAGGCGGTTATTACTGACCGATACTCCAAAGTATTGCGTGGCTACGTCTTCTAACTGGTGCGCTTCATCGATAACGGTGAACGAACAGGTCGGAATCACTTCACCGTACGTGTTTTGCCGAATTGCCGCGTCGGCACAGAGTAGATGGTGATTTACAATCACAATCTTCGATTCCAGTGCTTGCTGTCGCATCTTCGTGACATAGCATTCCTGAAAGTCAGGGCATTCTGTGCCGATGCAATTTTCTGATGTTGCGGCAATATCGCTCCAGGCCGAAAAATCATCAGGAAGATCTTCAATCTCCGCTCGGTCTCCAGTTGTCGTTTGGTCTGCCCACTGAGTTAACTGTTCAAAGTAGTGTTGTTCGATTAGTGGAAGACTGGAGACTTCCGTTTTTCGTGCCGCGAAACGATGTAGGCAGAGGTAATTGTTTCGGCCTTTCATGTAGGTCGCACGAACGTCGATCTCAAGTGTTTTCCGAAGGAAGGGTAGGTCTTTGTAGTAAATCTGGTCCTGCAAATTTTTTGTTCCTGTGGAAATTAGAACTTGCTGTTTGCTGAGAATGGCTGGCAATAGATATGCAAGAGTTTTTCCAATTCCCGTTCCGGCTTCTGCCAGAAGAACTCCGCCGTCGACGAGAATCTTTGCTGTTGCTTCGGCCATTTCACGTTGACTTGGACGTGCTTCAAAAGTAGGCATCGCTTTTGAGAGCACACCATTATCGGACAGTGCGGAGGCAACCTGGTCCGATAAATCTATTGGGTGACTGGCGTCTGGTACAGTGGGAACTTCTGACACAGTGCTTCGATTTCTTCTCGCACGGCGTGAGCGATGCTATCGTCCTCCGGCGCACTGAGAACGCGACCAATTAGATCTGCGACTATATCCATTTCTGGCTCTGTCATACCTCTGGTTGTGAGTGCAGGTGTGCCAAGTCTGATACCGCTCGCAACCATTGGAGGTTGTTCGTCGAATGGGATAGCGTTTTTGTTGACGGTGATGCCGGCGCGTCCTAACGCACCTTCGGATACCGTTCCTGTGAGGCCTTTTGAAAATACATCAACGAGTAATAGGTGGTTATCGGTGCCACCGCTAACGATGCGATAGCCTTGCTCAGCGAGGCCATTAGCTAATCGACGGGCATTACGGATAACCTGTTTTTGATAATCGACGAATGCTGCCTCAGACGCTTCTTTAAAACAAACGGCTTTGGCCGCAATAATATGCATTAGTGGACCTCCCTGTACTCCAGGAAAGAGCGACCTATTTACCGCTTTGCGGTGGGTGTCACGGCATAAAATCAGTCCGCCACGCGGTCCGCGTAACGTTTTGTGAGTTGTTGTCGTAACGATATCGGAGTGCGGGATCGGGCTGGGATGTAATCCTGCCGCGACGAGCCCTGCGATATGTGCCATATCGGTAATCATCGCTGCACCGACTTCTTGAGCTACCGTTGCGATTCGTTCAAAGTCAATGAGTCGAGGATATGCGCTCGCTCCGACCATGATCAGTTGCGGTTGATGTTTATGCGCGTTTTTTTCGAGTTCGTCGTAATCAATAAGCTCATCGTCTCGACGAACACCGTACGGTATGATGTTGTAAAGCTGACCGGAAAAGTTTAGTGGATGCCCATGGGTTAAGTGTCCACCATGTGCGAGGTCCATTCCGAGCACTGTGTCGCCTGGTTTGATGAGTGCAAAGTACGAGGCCATGTTTGCTTGAGCACCGGAATGTGGTTGCACGTTAGCGTGCTCGGCGCCGAACAGTGTTTTGGCGCGATCGATGGCAAGTGATTCGGAGACATCCACGACTTCACAGCCTCCGTAATAGCGTCGACCTGGATATCCCTCGGCGTATTTGTTTGTGAGAGCCGATCCCACGGCTTCTAATATGGCTTGACTTACAAAATTTTCTGAAGCTATAAGCTCCAAGCCAGAATTTTGCCGCGTGATTTCTTGACTGATAGTCTCAGCGATATCCGGATCTATTTGTCGCAATGAGGCGAAGCGATCCATATTCATCGATGACACGTCGCTCTCAATGATTCTTGTCAAGGTCTTCCTTTCAGTTGTTGCTCGATTTCTGTAATACGTTGCAACCGGCGTTGATGTCGACCACCGTCGAAGTTTGTTTCGAGAAAAACCTTGACGATGCTCATGGCGGCCTCAGTGTCCAACGTTCGGCCTGCTAAAGCGATAATGTTTGCGTCATTGTGTTCGCGGCATAAGCGAGCACTGTCTACATCGTGGATAAGTGCTGCGCGGACACCTGCCACTTTGTTTGCGGCAATCGACATTCCGATACCACTACCGCAGACTAGGATTCCACGATCAAAGGTATTAGTCGCTACTCCATTAGCGACTTGTAATGCGAAGTCCGGGTAATCAACGCTTTCTGTAGTATGAGTACCGACGTCAATAAACGTATAACCTGAATTGTGGCCTGACGTTTCTGTATTTAAGGCATGCGCTAGTTCATTTTTTAGCGTGATTCCAGCGTGATCTGCTCCAAGCGCAATTCGCACCTAACGATTGTACTATAGAGGTTTGTAGAGATTTACGAGGTTTGTCGGCGTCGGAACGCAACGAGGTTTCATTTAGTGTCGTCCCCATAAAGTTTCAAGACCTGATGATTAAGAGATGGAATGACTGCATGCTATAGTCGTTTGCTATTACGAGCCGTAAGGAGTTGCTCATGTTGAGCCCGATATCTTCTCCCTCTTCTATTAGAGCAGATTTTGCTGAGGCGTTTCCCAACTCACGCAAGGTGTATGTGTCTGGGAATCGAGTTGAAGTTCCGATGCGTGAGATTACGTTATCTGATGGAGAACCGCCGTTACGCGTCTACGATACGAGTGGTCCGCACGATAGTGATATCAGGGTCGGTCTACCGCCTGTGCGTGAAACATGGGTTGATGAACGTGGTGGTATTACAAAGGTGACACGATCAGGCCGTGTTCATGGTTCTCTGGAGATGCCATCATCGTTACGTAGATCGGTTGTTCGTGGTGTCGGGCCAGTGACACAGATGTACTACGCTCGAAGAGGTGAAGTGACAGCAGAAATGGAATTTGTTGCGCTTCGGGAGGGCCTTGATCCCGATTTTGTCCGTACCGAAGTCGCTTGCGGGAGAGCAATTATTCCGGCAAATATTAATCATCCCGAACTTGAGCCCACTGTGATCGGGAGAAATTTCTTAGTCAAGATTAATGCCAATATCGGTAATTCTTCAGTTAGTTCTTCTATCGATGAAGAAGTTGGCAAACTCAGGTGGGCTACATTGTGGGGCGCTGACACTGTGATGGACCTTTCGACGGGGCCAGATATTCATCAGACTCGAGAATGGATTATTCGCAATTCTCCAGTTCCGATCGGGACGGTTCCTATCTACCAAGCACTAGAAAAAGTCGGTGGGCAGCCGGAAGAACTGACTTGGGAGTTGTATCGCGATACTCTGATTGAACAAGCAGAGCAGGGCGTTGACTATTTTACAGTCCATGCCGGTGTCCTCTTGCGATACGTGCCGATGACTGCGAGCCGGATGACTGGCATTGTGTCTAGAGGTGGTTCTATCCATGCAAAGTGGTGTTTAGCTCATCATCAGGAAAATTTTGCTTATACGCACTTTCGTGAGATTTGCGAAATTATGCAGACCTATGATGTGTCGTTTTCTCTCGGAGATGGGTTGCGTCCTGGTTCGATTCGGGACGCAAATGATGAAGCGCAGTTCGCGGAGCTTAAAACACAAGGCGAGTTAACTCGCCTTGCTTGGGAGCACGATGTCCAAGTGATGAATGAGGGCCCTGGACACGTTCCCATGCATCTCATCAAGGAGAACATGGATAACCAGCTTGAATGGTGTGAAGAAGCACCGTTTTATACGCTGGGTCCGCTTACGACTGACATCGCACCAGGTTACGACCACGTGACGTCAGCGATTGGGGCTGCCATGATCGGTTGGTACGGTACAGCAATGTTGTGCTACGTCACACCGAAGGAACATCTCGGTTTGCCGAATAGAGATGATGTTAAGGCGGGTGTCGTAGCGTATAAGATTGCTGCACATGCGGCGGACCTTGCGAAGAGGCATCCCAGAGCGCAGGAGTGGGACGATGCTGTATCTAAAGCGAGGTTTGAATTTAGGTGGGAGGACCAGTTTAATTTGGCGCTTGACCCAGTAACCGCGCGTGCCTATCACGACGAAACATTGCCAGCTGACGGTGCGAAAGCTGCGCATTTTTGTTCTATGTGCGGACCAAAATTTTGCAGTATGGAAATAACTCAGCAAGTCAGGGATTTTGCCGCTCAGCGCGGCCTCGATACCAAGGAGGCTTTGAAGGCTGGGATGTCCGAGAAGTCTTCAGAGTTCCTTGATAACAATGAGAGGGATATCTACGTTCCCGCTGAGCCAGTGAGAAGCACAGAGTGAAGTAGAGAACACCTTATCGATCGGTGGCGGCAGGTGGTGCCGTCGCAATTTGGATGACGGTTTGATAACGAGCTGGCTCAGCACCTGGAACAGGATTGAGATAGCCGGCTGAGCCATTCCACGTATAGTCCTTAATTGTCACACTTGGGCGATAGGTCATCTCATCGTCTCGAAAGCGACCCGTGTCAAACTGATGTGTGGCCGGTGCATCAAAAACTCGGTCGCCTCGTTCGTCAAGAATAGTTGAGTAGTAACCTACCATCTCTTGGAAAGAGACATTCGTCCCGAATAGGTGGAATGTTTGGCCACGACCAGCGTTGAACGCGCCAAGGTAGTTTGCGTTTGGATAGATTGGGACATCAAGTGCTACGCCAGTTGGTAAAACTCCAGTTGGTGTGGGGTTCGGGTCTGGTTCCTGGGTGCTGGGGCTATTTTCCGGCGAAGATGGGGTTGGGAATGGTCGAGGTACCGGTTGTGTTTGCGCCTTTATCGAAAAGGATGCTGACGTGAGTAGTAGCGCGACGAAGACTACCGTGCTTTGTCTTCCCATAATTCCTAATTATGCCCTATAGTCGCGTTTTAGAAACTATGAACACCAAAACCAAGAGTTTTCTGAAAAAAACGAGTCGGGTTAGTTTCGCTATTGGATACGTAATCCATTTCGTCGTAACCCATTAACGCACGTAAAATGTCGAACACGATCAAATGTATTTTATGTGAACAGGAACATGAATCATTTAATGTCTGGGAAAGATTATCGTCTCATTAAATCCGTGAACGCCAATAATTAATTAGGTCATTCAGTGTTTGCTCGAGCGTGATTTTAGGTGACCAACCAACCGTTTCAGTGATTTTCGTACGGTCACCACTAAGGTCAGGGTAATCGTTGATTCGAAATCGTTTCTGTTCAAGTTGAGTTTCAATTGGTACGTGTGCGAGGTCAATTAACTTCTTAACAATGTCTTGCATTTGGTAGGTTTGTCCCGAGCAGACGTTGTAAGTGCCGGCCATTGATGAGCTTGACATTAATGCTCGGTACGCCATCACGGTGTCACGTACGTCCATGATGTCTCGCTTTGTGTCTAGTCGCCCTACTTGGATTACCGGTTTACTTTTACCTGCCTCAATGGAAGCTATCTGGTGTGCAAAACTTGAAGCGGCGTACGATAAAGATTGTCCAGGTCCAATATGGGTGAACGATCTAGTGATAACCACCTGCTGCTTGTCTGAAAGGAAACGAAGACTTTGCATTTCCTGCGCTAGTTTACTGAGTCCGTAGGAGGTGATCGGTCCAACCTCGTCATGTTCATTTAGTTGTCCGAGTTTTGGGCGATAGACTGTCGCGGAACTAGGTAAGAGCATCCGGAAACTAGTATTTAGACGTTTGAGGCCTTGCATAAGGTTAAGGGTGCCGAGAACATTAACGGCGAGTGTTCGTGTGGTCTGTTTCGTTGCATCCGCAACACTTGCTATTCCAGCACAATGAAATACTTCTGTTGGTCTTGCTTCCGCAACCGCGTTGATGACGTCTTTACTTTGAAGGATGTCTACAGCATGCCATTCGATAGATTTGTTTTGTTGAATGCTGAGTGAGGCTTGAGCCGGATTGGTATTCGGTCGCTTCCATCCCACGATACGGGGCGTCGGCGTTTCAGACAGTAGAGATTTCAAAAGGTGGGTACCAACAAATCCAGCGGCACCTGTTATTAGGACTGTACGTGTCACTAGAATCCGTAGCCTCCGCTGCTTCCGCCGAAGCCGCCACTACCCCCGCCACCACCAAATGCTCCAAAAACGTTTGCGAATGTTCCGAGGCCAGCTAGTGTAAAAGAGACATTGAATCGACGATCTCTTGGGATCGGTGCTCGAATGCCCAGTCCTTCAAAGTTAAACACTTGATATTCAGCACTAATACCGCAGCACTGAGCATTGTAGTAAACGCGTAATTGTTGCAGTAAGTGTCTGCCGCGAAGAACATCGTAGTTAAACGTATATAGTCCCCCAAACTTATTGTCGTGAGTTCTGACGGCTGTATAGGAGTTCAGATAATGATCTAAGCGGCTAGGATCATTGAAACCAGGTAACCCGGCTATAAAACGGCGTTGACTCCAGCCGTTTCTTGTTTCGAGCCAGCCTCTGAACTCATAACTACCTTCGGCAGCTATCGTTCGTAAAGCTCTGTGGGTAGAATCGAACTCCGCACGTAATGTGCCCCCTGTCTGTTGTGTTGGTTGGGTCCGAACTAGTAGGGAGACTGGCGAAAAATTAGTGGGTGGAGTGCGGTTGAAACTTGTTCGAAAACTTCGATCAAACTCAGCAGCGTTTGCGTCGGTGTAGTAGCTTTGCGTAAGGGATACCGAAACAATTTCTCGTGATACAGATTCGGCGCCACCTTCAAAAACTTTGGCATAGATTCTATTGTCGAGCCCTAGCGTGACCTGTGAGACATTTCCAACAATCGAATCAATCCCTTCAAGGCGGACGATCTGATTGAAATTATCAATGGCCGTTGTCCGGCGGAGGGCTACCCAGGGCTCAATAAGGTGTTTCATTCGTTCCGAATAGCCGCTGTTTGGTGTATCCCAAATCTTGACGAATGACGGACCTGTTGCTCGAGTAGCCAGTTCTATGAAGGAACGGCCAACACCGGTGTCTATCTGTTCAATGGGTTGAGCCAGAACATCCAAGCTTTCGTCCCAGTAAGTTCCTCGCCATTGAACACTAGAGTCCAGTTTTAGAAATGGCCATTTAGTAAATGGGATTTGAAGAATTGGATTAATGTCCATCCGGTTCAGACCCGAATCGAGATTGACATCACCTTCATCGCGGAAGAACTTTGAGACCCGAAGTAGATGCACATACTCTGCATTTAGTGAGTAATACATAGACGTGCCTGGTATTTCTGTTTTTCCTTGAGCAAGTCCGATTCGAGGCCCACCGCCGTTAAGTGTTGATTGGGTATCTCCAAAGAATGTTTCATTGACGTCGTATGTGCTACTCAGTTGATATCTGCCGAGTCTGCCGGTTAGGTTTCCGGAAAAACTTCTGTTTCGGTTGGATGCCTCGAAGATGTTGTGGTTGTACGTTTGCTGGACAGTGATGTCTGAAAAGTAATTAATTTGGCCTCGAGCGGTCCATACATCTCCGATCCTTTGGTTCGCAAGGCCTCTCAAGTCGAAGCTTTGTCGTGCAGGTAAAACACTCGTTCCGCCTCCAGAAGATATTTCTGTTTCACGCTCATTGAGGAAATAGCTCCGAACTTGTCCTTGCGAACCTCCTCCTCGCGTGAATCGATACTCGGAACCGAAACCTTGACCTGTCTGAGCAAACCAGTCGTGGAAGACTGTTGCATCCTGACTCTGCGTAGGTGCCCAGAAGAATGCATTACTAAGGCTCGTGCCACGATATGTCGAAGCTCCGTACGTAGGCATCAAAAATCCGGTGGCACGACCATCAGGTTGAATCGGGTAATACAGCGCTGGAAAATAGAAAACCGGTACATTTTTTACTTCAATGACTGAGTTTTGAAGTACCACATATTCATCAAGGTTGATTGTCAGAGTTGAGGCAGTTACTTCCCAGCGTGGAGTTGGCTGAATACAGCTAGTAAAGGCGCCTTTGGTCAAACGGTAGGTTCGGGGTCCAATCCGTTCTATTTTTTCACCATAAAAAAGTAAATCAGGCTCTTGGGTTCCGAACATGCTGCGGTCGACTTCGTCCCCCATGTTGATTGAACCATTTGCGTTGTGGAAAACGGCCGTTTGATCCCCCGTTTGAAATTCGACTAGTTCGGCAGCGATACGTGTGTCCGTTGAAACAAAAACGACATTTCCAGTAGCAACTAGCGAAAAAGTAATATCTTCCGTGGGTTCTTCTGTTTCGTTGACGTAGATGTCCACTTGGTCGGCATAGAACTGGAAAGTGTCACCAGTGATTTCAACCTCATCGTTCAGTCGTAGATGGGTTTCCGTTACTTGCTCAATTCGAAATTGTCTCGAATCGAACGGTAGGCTCGGGAATCCCTGCGCAAAAGTAGTGTCAGGAACGAGCGAAACTACCAGCAGAGCTAAGAGAAAAGCACGCATCCGGTGTGGGAGTATATTTGCGCTGGTGACGTTCTAATTATACATCCGCGCCAAACTAGTGTTGCTATCTTGCTGGCGTAAAGCAAGTGTTTCTCTCACTGCTCCTACCAAAAAGACAGACCCTGTTACGACTACTAAAGGTCCTTTGTTCCAGCATAAATCAAGGGCTTTACTAGGGTTTTCGTTCGCATCGAGAGAGATATCGGGCCTGATTTTACGGACTATCTGGGTCAACTGATCGAGTGATTGAGCACGCGGACTGTCGATTGATGTACAGACAATATGAGTGATTGCGGTGTCTAGAGCGAGCAAGATACCCGAAACATCTTTGTCACGGAGAGCACTAAAAACGAAAGGTAAACCCTGAGGGCGCCACTGGTTGATGTACGCGCCTAATTTGGCGGCGGCGGCAACGTTATGTGCGGGATCGAGTAGAACTTTTCGTTTTGGTGAAATCTCTAAAAGTTCAAGTCGCCCGGGCCATCGCACCTTAGTTATGGCAGCAACGATTGCTTTGGCGGGTACATCAATACCTGAATTTGACAACTCTTCTAACAAGCGTATCGCGACTACAGCGTTATTGATTTGGTGGTGACCGCGCAAGGATAATTGGAGCGGACCATAGCACCTATGTGGAGTCCTTATTTGTTCGATGAAAGTAAGCCCGTCATTTGTGGAAGACCTCACTTCGACGTTTATGTTTGCTTGGACTAGGCGAGCATTTTGTTTTGTTGACTCGGAACGCAGTACCCTAAGTGGTTCTTTCTTTTCTTCGGCGGTCACGACAAGGCTGTTTGTCTTGATCACCCCAGCTTTTTCATATGCAATCTTTTCGAGTGTGTCGCCTAAGAATTCTTGGTGGTCGATATCAATGGATGGGATTGCGATGCCGATAGGTGTGACCATATTCGTCGCATCAAATCGACCGCCCATTCCAACCTCAACAACGGCGACTTCAACAGAAGTTTGTTCGAAAAGTAAGAAAGCCAAAGCAGTTGTTGCTTCGAAAAATGTGGGGTGATGTTTGAGGTCACCGTTACGAATTAATTTGGCGACAGTTTCTTGTATCCGCTGTGCTGCGGCTGTGAGGGTGGGAGCGTCTACGCACTGTCCATTGAGCACGAAACGCTCATTAATGTTGGATAAATGGGGGGAAGTAAATAATCCGACTCGTAGACCACTTGCGCGAAGCCCGTGTTCAATCATGGCTGCAACGGAACCCTTTCCGTTCGTGCCTGCTACGAGTATTGTGTGAAATGTGTCCTCCGGAGAGCCTAGCGAAGTCGCAAGGAGACGAATAGTTTGTAAGCCGAGCTTGACACCGAATTGTTCAAGACCAAAAAGGTACTCGACAGGGTCTTGAGTTGGCTTTGACATAAAAGGAAGTTATTGCCCTAGCAACGATAATTATCTCTATTGATTTGCCGTTCGAGGCACGTAGTAGCGGGTGCCTTGGCCCATTGTTTTTAGTTGTTTTATGAGGTCATCGACGGCTTGCTCACCCCAGTCAAGGTCAAAGCCTGAGGTTTCAACAACGAGTAACGGTGTTGCATTGTAGTGAAAGAAAAAGTGATTATAGGCCTCGTTAAGTTCGCTTAGATATGCGTCGCCTGGGGTGAGTTCATCAGGTGTCGAACTGACCCGAGTTCGTTGCTTTAGTACATCAGTTGGCATCTGTAGATAGATCACGACATCGGGTGTGAGTACCTCTGTCGAAAGAAGTTCGAAGAGCTTCTGGTAGATGAAAAGCTCATTGTCGTCTAAGTTTAGATAGGCGTATATTTTGTCTTTGTCAAAGAGGTAGTCAGAAATTGTCAACTGAGCAAAGAGGTTCGCTTGTTTCAGCGCCGTTTGTTGGCGATGGCGACCAAGTAAGGAGAATAATTGGGCTTGAAAAGCTGCTCCGGGCCGACCGGCATAAAAATCTGGAAGGAAAGGGTTCTCAGGCTCGTCAAGAATGATACTCGCGTCCAATCTCGCCGCGAGTTTTTGAGCGAGAGCGAATTTCCCCACAGCGATCGGGCCCTCGACCGCGATGTAACGAAAATCCACGATGAGCCGAGTATAGCTAAAATTCTATCTACTATCATGGTGTGTTCGATACTCTTCGGTATGTCGCGCTGTAATCTGTTGTTGCGCTCAATGGTCTTTCTGGTCATTTTATTGACCGGCTGCACATCTGTCCCTCCCGTGGCAGTGCCAGTTGCACCTTCGATTGATGAACAGATCTCGTGGATTCTTCGACTGGAGGACCAACGTAAACTAGCTGACCCGGTTCCGGAGTCAGTCGTCTCCGATAATGAGGTTGAACCCGAGAATAGCCTTGTTGAACCTTCCGAACCCACACTCCGTCCTGACCTTGTTCTTCTTGCAACCGAGGGTTCGCCATCGGTGAGACGACGGGCCGCACTTGCTCTGGGGCGTATTGGTGTAACTGGGGGTGTGGAAGTTCTTTCGTCGCTCTTGCATGATTCTGAGCCGGAAGTTCGTCAGATGGCAGCATTTGGGCTCGGTTTAATCGGCGATTCCGAGGCAACGGAGCCCTTAGTTTCTGCTTTGAACGATATTTCCCCTGCTGTTCAGGGTCGTGCGGCACAGAGCCTTGCGAGGATTGGGGCTTCAGAGGCCGCTACAGCAATAGGGGAAATGGTTAAGAGACACGTCACGTCTGCCTTTGAAGTTGATCCTGAAGACGTTTCGTACCCTCATGCTCAAGAGGTAGAGGCTTTTCGACTTGGGATATATGCACTGGGTGAGCTCAAAGCTTTTGAACCGTTGGCCGAGGCGGTAATCGGTGATGGTGGCCAACCCATTTTATGGTGGTGGCCGGTGGCTTACGCGTTGGGCCGTACAGAAGACCACCGTGCCTTGCCGGCACTAGCAACACTGACTGGGGTGCAAGGAAGTGTTGGCGTTTCTATTGCGGCGCACGCGCTTGGTGTTTTAGATGACATTCGCGCTATCGCGCCGCTGACTGACCTGCTTGATTTTGACCGACGAGACCGCTCAGTGATTGTGAGCGCCATTCAGGCTTTAGGAACAATGTCACTACCTGAGGCTACTATTGTTCTTGACAAGTTTGTACGTATTCGCTCACTTGATAGACGACTTCGCTTGGAAGCAGTCGAGGCATTATCTGGTCACGAAAATAGCGAGTCGGTTGAAGTATTTACGGAACTACTCGCCCACCCGTGGGCACCACTTCGTGCTGCGTCACTTCGTGCGCTTGCTCATTCAGATCCAGAATCTTTCATGTTCGTTTTGTCAGGTTTGGGGCCAGATCCTGACTGGCGTGTGCGTTCAGCGCTTGCCGAAGGACTTCGCTGGGTTCAGCCAGAGGCGGCCCGTTATCGACTGACCGTCATGCTAAACGACGAGGATCAGCGGGTTATTTCTCAAGCACTTAAATCATTGGTTGAAGTTGACGAAACAGCTTCTGCTGAAATTCTTAAGGAGCATCTTCGCTCTTCCGATATCGGTGTTCGTAAAACTGCCGCCAGTCTACTGGGAAAACTTTCAAATAGCGGGTCACAAGAATCACTTATTGAAGTGTTAGATAACGCTGCACCCGATTCTTCATTTGTAGTTCGGGCGGCCGCGATGGATGCGTTGACTAATTACGGCGTCTCGGCCGCACGAGACAGTCTTGTAGAGGGCCTTAAGGATTCGGAATGGGCGATTCGTGTTCGAGCGATGGAACATCTTGAGCGGCTTTTGCCGGAGGACTGTTTCGAAGGCGCTGGTTCTGCTCAAGGACTTCGCCGAGTGGACTATCATGCAAAGGAGCTCATTAATCCGACGGTTTCTCCACATGCCTATATCGAGACTGATTACGGAACAATAGAGATAGAGCTGGCGGTTATCGACGCGCCATTGACTTCGGAGAACTTCATCACTTTAGCGAGTCAGGGTTATTACGATGGCTTGACGTTTCATGATGTCGTTTCGAACAGTGCGGTTCACACGGGCGATCCGAGGGGGGATGGAAACGGTGGGCCAGGCTATACGTTACGGGACGAACATAACCAGTTACCATTTTTGAGAGGTTCGGTTGGTATGGCCCGTGATTGGAGGGATAGTGCAGGGAGTCAATTTTTTATTACTCATTCACCACAGCCGCATCTCGATAGTCGATATACGGTGTTTGGGAACGTTGTAGATGGTATGGACGTACTTGACAAAGTTGAGGCTGGAGATCGAATCGACAGGGTATACGTTTGGGACGGGGTAAGCCTAATGGGGGGTGGGAACGAACCGGAGGGTTAAAAGTGATGAGTTGCTTTTGTCGGTCTATAAAACAAAGAGAAAGGGGGGTCTAAAGACCCCCCTTTCTTGCGCAGAATTGCGCTTAGCGCTTTTTAGCGCCCTTTTTCTTGGCGGCCTTTTTCTTTGTTGCTTTTTTCTTGGTGGCCTTTTTCTTAGCGGCCTTTTTCTTAGTGGCCTTCTTCTTGGTAGCTTTCTTCTTCGCTGCCTTCTTCTTCGCCATTCTTCCTCCTTGGAATGTGGCTGCTCAGCTTGGTTAACGGCACCGACCTATCACAAGGGATGGGCTGAGCCGACCACCCTCATACCAGATGTAGATTATGGATGAGAAAATTTTCGTGTCAAGCACGAAAGACTAGAAAAGTCAAAATAATTTTCATCAACACATGAGAACGTATCGGATTTACTAGATATTTCTTTACTTCAAACAGAATCTTGCAAAGCACTTAGATGTTGTTTCAGCCAGTGTATTTTTGTTTCTTTAGATGTTTTTGAAGCGTTGTCGTTTTTGATGTCGGTTGAGTGCGAGCTCGATAAGTTCGTCCAATAGGGCAGGATACGAAAGGCCTGAAGCTTCCCAGAGCTGTGCGTATTGGCTGATTGTGGTAAAGCCTGGGAGCGTATTTACTTCGTTGATAAAGATCTGACCATCTGAATTATCAGAAAGAAAATCAACGCGTGCCAGGCCACTGCAATCAAGCGCTCGGTAAGCAGCGAGGGCCATTGATTGAATTTCTTGTGTTTGAGTTTGTGTGAGTTTTGCCGGGATGATGAGTTCAGAACAGTCATTAAGGTACTTAGATTCGTAGTCGTAGAACTCTCCGGCTGGTATGACCTCGCCAGGAATCGACACTTTAGGGTTTTCGTTTCCCAGCACAGAACACTCGATTTCTCGAGTGTTTTCGACGGCAGCTTCGACTAATAGCTTTTCATCGAAATTCCAAGCCGTCGCGAAAGCAGAACGTAACGTGTCGGTGTCGATCGCTTTTGAAACTCCTACACTTGAACCTTGATTAGCTGGCTTCACGAAGACCGGGTAGCCTAGTTCTTGCTTTACGCTCGTTATCACCTTCTTTTGGTTTTGTTCCCAGTCTTTTGAGGCGACGACCAGATGCCGAACGAGTGGAAGCCCACACGCAGAAAAATGGACCTTTGCCATGGTCTTATCCATCGCAAGAGCTGAGGAGAGAACACTTGCGCCAACGTAAGGGATATCGGCAAGTTCTAACAGTCCTTGTAGGGTGCCGTCTTCACCATTGCTGCCGTGAACGACTGGAAAAACTACGTCCAGAGAGAATCCACGCACAACGGCGCGGTCAACGCTTTTGCCTTGAACAGAAGAATCTCGGGCTATCGTAAGAATCGTTTCCGGTGTTGGGCGTGGCACTAGAATGGCTTCGCTGCTAGTGCTCAGGTTAGTTGGTTCGCTATTGCGAGATTGTTTTATGAGAGTACTCGCTGACCTTGTTGTCGGAAATTGTTCAGGAATACTCCAGTTTCCCGTCTTATCAATAAAAAGAGGGACGGGTTCGTAACGCTCGGGATTGAGCTGGTCAAATATTGAAGCGGCCGAGGCCAGAGAGACTTCGTGCTCGGCTGACCTGCCCCCATAAATTACGCCGATGCGGAGACGCTCCACAGTTGGACTGTAGTATACGTGACTTGGTGACCAATTCCTTTGAGTTCGATATTACGGCATGCGATGGACTGTCGCGTCGAGGGCAGCTGCGCACACCGCATGGCTTGGTAGAGACACCAGCTTTCATGTCAGTGGGGACGGTGGGAGCGGTTAAGGCAGTAACACCACGTGATCTTGAAGCTATTGGTGCCGAGATTGTTCTCGCAAATACCTACCATCTCCTACTTCGACCCGGTTACCGGTTGATCGCGAATCTAGGTGGGTTACACCGCTTCATGGGATGGTCACATCCTATTTTGACTGACAGTGGCGGGTATCAGGTTTTTAGCCTCGCATCTCGACGCGTTATTACGGAACGGGGTGTTCGTTTTCAGTCGCACCTTGATGGCAGTGTTCATGAACTTTCACCAGAACTTGCAACTGACATTCAGGCACAGCTCGGTAGTGACATTGCCATGGTGTTTGATGAATGCACGAACTACCCGGCAACTATTGAAGAGACTCGCGAATCGATGGAACGAACCTTACGATGGGCGGCGCGTTGCCGTGAACGGCATGCATACCTTGCTGGCAATCCGATTGGGGCCGGTTCATTGATGACGACGCCTGGACAGGTTCAATTTGGCATTGTGCAAGGTGGGTTTTATCCCGAGTTACGAGAAGCCAGTGTACGTGGCACGGTAGCTCTTGATTTTGATGCCTATGCAATCGGTGGATTGAGTGTTGGTGAACCTACGAAGGCGTTGTACGAGGTTGCAGGGGAGACGGCAGTTTTGCTGCCATACGAAAAACCGCGATATTTGATGGGTGTCGGGAAACCAGACAACCTTGTGGAATCTGTTGCCAGGGGTATTGATTTGTTTGACTGTGTTCTTCCAACCAGAAATGCACGAAACGGCCAGCTTTTTACGAAAAATGGTCCTTTGTCGATAAAGAACTCGATTTTTGCTGATGATGAGCGACCTGTCGATAAAGAGTGTTCCTGCTACACCTGCAGTCATTTTTCAAGAGCTTATTTGAGACACCTTTTTATGGCGAAGGAGATCACGTCAACTACTCTTAACACGCTGCACAACCTACACTTCTATCTTGACACGATGCGTAGGATCAGAGAGGCTATTACGCTGGGCGGGTTTGAAGCGTTCAGGCAGACCTTCCACCAAGCGTATTCCCGCCGGCGGTAGCCAAATCGCCCGTAAATATGAAATTTGTGTCTAGGATTTAAGTGGTTAGCTAAATGATGAATTTTCAGGAAGTCGGCTTGTTTGCAATGGGTCAGCCGCCAGGTCAGCAACCGAGTTTTTTTGTGTCGCTCATACCATTTATTGCGATGGCAGGGATTTTTTACTTCATTGTGTTACTTCCGTTGAAACGTCGGCAGAAGAAAGTTCAAGAATTTCAGAGTTCATTAAAGGTCGACGATAAAATTGTTACCACTAGCGGGATCCATGGTGTTATTAAGAAAGTAAATGAGAAAACAGTCGCTGTGCAGATTGCCGAGAAGGTCCGGGTTGAGATAACACGTAGTGCTATTGCTGGGTATCAGGGCGAAGACCCAGTCGTTCAAGAAGGGTCTGGGTCTTAAGGTGATTGGCGTATTCAAAGCATAGAATCATGCAAAAAAATTTACAGTGGAAATTACTCTCGATCGTTGCAATTACAGCCATCGCAGCATGGGCTGTCTATCCCCCGGAAGAGCGCGTCCGCCTAGGACTCGATCTTGAAGGTGGTGTGCACATGGTTTTGCGTGTGCAGACCGATGATGCGCTGCAGGTTGAGACTGAAATGTCAGCAGAGCAGTTGTCAGAGCAGTTGTCTCTGCAAGGTATAACGACTGTCACCTTGATTCCTGTTGATGCGACAACCATACGCGCAGAGGGTGTAAACGCTGACCAAGACGCTGAGTTCCGTCGATTGGCCGATGAACGACTATCGGCTACCTACGACCGAGAACCCGGAGCTGGAGGTGTGTATACGTTTCGTATGCGTGGGCCAATCGCCTCGTCGTTACGAGAGGAGGCAGTGCGTCAAGCTCTTGAGACTATTGAACGCCGGGTAAATGAACTTGGCGTGTCGGAGCCGATCGTTGCTCCGCATGGCATTGGTGGTAGTCAGATTTTGGTTCAGTTGCCGGGCGTAACCGACGTTGCACGTGCGAAGGAATTGATTCGGTCTACATCACTACTGGAATTCAAGCTTGTTGAAGAAGGACCTTCACCTACTCGCGAGTTGTTGCTACAGGCCAGAAATGGTGTTGTGCCGCCTGATATGGAAGTTATCACCGGTAGCCCGAATGCTCTCGGTGGATCGACCGAACCAGTGTATTACTTGGTCCGGCGTGTTGCGGCAGTTTCCGGGCGTGATCTTCGGAATGCGCGTCCATCTCTTGATGAGTTTAATCAACCAGCTGTCAGTTTCACGTTAAATCGTGAGGGAGCGCGGAAGATGGGCGATCTTACCGGTCAGAATCTTGGTCGTCCGCTTGCTATTGTCCTTGATGAACAAATTCGCTCTGCTCCTACGATTCAGGGGCGAATTAGCGACAGCGGCCAAATTACAGGTGTGACGCAACAGGAAGCCGAAGATTTGCAGATTACTCTCCGGTCTGGAGCTTTGCCGGCGTCGCTCACTTATCTTGAAGAACGTACGGTTGGGCCGACCTTGGGGGCTGATTCAATACGGGCTGGTGTAACGGCTTCAATTGCAGGATTAATTACCGTGGCGTTTTTTATGCTCACTTATTACAAGCTTGCTGGGATTAATGCGGTTGTCGCGGTTGTACTTAACCTATTAATCCTCATGGCATGTATGTCTTATGTCGACGCGGTTCTCACGCTCCCTGGTATCGCTGGCTTGATTTTGACAATTGGTATCGGGGTTGACTCGAACGTGCTTATTTTTGAACGAATAAAAGAAGAGCTACGTTCTGCGAGAAGTGTAAGAACAGCTGTTGGGGCTGGTTTTGACAGAGTACTGCTCACCATTATTGACACGCACGTAGCATCACTTATTGCGGCAGCGTTTTTATTTCAGTTTGGCTCTGGTCCGATTAAAGGATTTGCTACGACTCTATTTTTCGGTCTCGTTTCCAATGTGTTTACGGCTGTTTTTGTATCACGCTCGCTATTCGAAACGATTCTTTCTCGTCGCCGTGTCGCGACACTGAGTATTTGACATGGCGCTTTTTAAAACACCGAATATCGATTTTGTCGGTCTACGCTGGCCGGCACTGGCCTTGTCAGTACTGATTATTGCGGTCGGTTTAGCGATGACCGCCGTACGGGGTACGTTGCCACTCGGGATCGATTTTTCTGGCGGTTCATTGATTATCTTGAAGTTCGAACAGCCGGCTGGAGAAGGGCCTGTCCGTGATGCCCTTGCGAGTATTCCAGAAAAAGTAGTTCAGCAGTACGGGGACATTAGTGACAATGAGGTTTTGGTTCGCTTGCCGATTTCTGGGCCCGAAGAGGGGTCAAGTCTTGAAGCTGGTGCCAATGAAGTGATTGCTGCACTTGAAGGTGGTGGTCTTGGTAATTTTGAAGTCGTTGGACAGGAATTAGTCGGACCCGTTATTGGGCAAGAGCTTCAGCAGCGTGGGATCAATGCATTTGTTTTTGCGATGGCGGGCATTCTTGTCTATATCGGCCTTCGCTTTCGTTTTAGTTTTGCGGTTGGCGCAGTAGTTGCGGTTGCCCATGACATTGCAATTACTTTGGCGCTTCTTACGTTCTTTGGTTACGAACTGTCATTGAATGTGGTCGCCGCTATGTTAACCATTACGGGGTACTCAGTTAATGACTCCATAGTGGTGTTCGATCGAGTGCGCGAGAATCTCCGGGTTATGCGCCGTGATGCTTTTGCTGATTTAGTTAATGTCAGTGTCAATCAAACACTTGCGCGAACGATTATTACGTCCGGAACAACGGGTGTGGCAGTTTTGGCGCTTTTTGTTTTTGGTGGTGAGGTGTTAGAGGGTTTTGCGTTTACCATGCTCGTAGGGGTTTTGAGCGGAACCTATTCGACTATATTTATTGCGGCGATGATCGCCATCCTAATTACCGAGCGGAAAGCTGAACGAGTTCGTCAGGCGAATGTTCCAGTGGTAGCTAAAAACGAATCGACTCCTCAACGTCCGAAGCGACGGTCGCGAAAAGCACGGGCGTAATAGCTGAGGATCTGTTTAAACCATTCTTGTGACCGCGCTCCAGGCTGCGCTACTCGGCGTCGTTCAGGGACTCACCGAGTTTCTTCCTATTTCTAGCTCAGCACACCTGCTGTTAGTGCGTGCAATTACTGGGTGGCAACCGGAGCATAACGTTGCGCTTGCTTTTGACGTGGCTTGTCATGTTGGTACTCTGTTTTCGGTTCTATTCTACTTTCGTCTCGAGCTTTCTGACCTTCTCCGTGTGGCGTTTAGGCCAAGTTGTTGGTTTGATGATCGGAATGCAGCGGCGGTAATGTTACGCTCGATTTTCTTGGGTACGATACCGATCCTGATTGTAGGTCTAGTGGCGGGTGACCTTATCTTGAGCACATTTCGTACGGTGTCTGTCACTGGAATAGCGCTTGGTGTTGGAGGGATTGCGATGTTCGTTGCTGAGCGTTACGGGCGAGGTGAGCGAGTCGAAAACTCATTAAGTTATTGGGAGGCGGTTGGGTTGGGTTTCGCGCAAGCGTTGGCGTTAGCACCGGGTGTTTCCCGTTCAGGCGCAGTACTCACGCTGGCGATGTTGTTTGGTTTTCGTCGAGAAAGGGCAGCACGCTTTGCATTTTTGTTGGGAATCCCTGCCATTATCGCATCGGCGGCTAAAACCACACTGGATTCGTTTAACGCAGGGATGACAGGGGATACTGGTGTGTTATTCGTAGTGGGTATTGTATCTTCAGCGGTGGTTGGCTACCTGACCGTTAAATATTTCATCAAATATGTATCGAGATATTCTTTGAATGTATTTGCCGTCTATCGCATTTTTGTGGCGATGGCTATTTTGTTCTGGGTAAGTGTGTGACCTGAGAGAGAGTTGACCTGAAATGTCTTGGTTTCGCCGCAGTTTGATCGCGGGAACCGTTGTTATCGTACCGTTGGTAATTAGTGTGGCGGCGTTTATCTGGCTCTTTCAGTTGATCGACGGAGTCATGAGGCCAGTTTATGCGCAGTGGCTGGGGCGAGAGATTCCTGGGCTTGGTCTTGTGACCATGCTCCTGCTGGTCGTTATTGTTGGCGCGCTTGCGACAAACGTAATTGGCGGAAGGTTGCTGGGTCGTGGCGAGGAATATTTGTTGAGGTTACCTGTGTTTCGAGCGGTCTACGGCCCCGTAAAGCAGTTAGTCGCGGCATTTTCACCCGACAACCAAATCGGTTTTAAGCGCGTTGTTCTTGTTGATGATCCACATCGCGGTTTGGCCTTAGGATTTCTAACTAAAGAGTTTGGAATTGATAAAGATGGCATGATTGAAACGCACGTCGCGGTGTATGTGCCGACGAATCATATTTATTTTGGAGATATTCACATCTATCCGGTTTCGAAGTTGCTATTTCCTAATATGACGGTTCAAGAGGGCGTGCAAGTTTTTCTTACGGGTGGTATGGCGATGACCGAGAGGCTTCGAGTCGAACGAGGAAAACTTGAGTCTAATGATTCAAGATCTTGACACCGAGAAACGTGGCTTGTTAACTTGCTGGGTTTCTGACCCACACTAAACAGTATTTATATAGAGGATTGAATGGAGCAACAACTTTACTTCGTGCTCGGCTGGGGTGCCCCTATCGTATCGGCACTGTTTGCACTCTTTCTTATCAAACAAATTAACGGACACTCAGCTGGGACGGAGCAGATGCAGAGAATTGCAGCGCTCATTCGAAGCGGTGCGATGGCGTTTCTAAAAACCGAGTACACCGTTTTGTCCGGTTTTGTCGCGCTGATGTTTGTGGTGCTCTGGGTTTTCCTCTCAGGATTAACTGCTATCGCATTCCTTGTTGGCGCCTTACTGTCCGCTAGCGCTGGGTGGATCGGAATGCGCACAGCGACGGGTGCAGCTGTCCGAACAACGCACGCAGCGACAGAAAGTCTGTCAAGTGCGCTCCGGGTCGCTTTCTCAAGTGGGGCCGTGATGGGCCTGACCGTGGTGGCGCTCGGGACCCTTGGTATTGCAGTTTTGTATTACCTATTCGGGGGGTTAAGTGGGGCCGGTTCGAGTGCGGTCGATTCTTTATTTGGATTTTCGCTCGGAGCGTCATCGATCGCGCTTTTTGCCAGGGTAGGCGGCGGTATCTACACCAAAGCGGCTGATGTGGCCGGTGACCTGTCGGGTAAGGTCGAAGCCGGTATTCCTGAAGATGACCCTCGTAACCCAGCGACGATTGCGGACAATGTCGGTGACAATGTGGGTGACGTTGCGGGTATGGGAGCAGACTTGTTTGAGTCCTATGTCGGCAGCATTATCTCTGCGATTGCCCTTGCGTGGGCGCTTGGTGCACCCGCGGCAGCCGCACTGTGGGATGTTGACGAAGCTACTTTTGCATCGCTACAACAAAATTTGGTTCTGTTTCCGATTCTATTAGCTGGCGTCGGTATTTTGTCTTCGATCCTCGGTACGTTCGCAGTGAACACGAATGATGAAAGCAAGATAGGTAGTGCACTCCATCGTGGACTACTGGTTGCTTCGGTGTTGGTCTTTATTGGCGCCGGTGCTCTTATTACGGTGCTCGATATTCCGATGGCTGTTCTGTTCTGTGTCGTGACTGGCGTGGCCTCTGGTGTTGCGATTGGTCAGGTCACGGAGTACTACACTGGAATGGACAAGCCGCCAGTGCAAAAAATCGCTCAGCAATCTGAAACTGGCCCAGCCACAAACATTATTTCCGGGCTGGGTGTCGGAATGATGTCGTGTGCCATTCCTATTTTGATTATATGTGCCGCAATTGCGATTAGTTTTAGCCAGGCGCAACTCTACGGGATAGCGATTGCGGCTGTCGGCATGTTGTCGACGCTTGGTATTAGTTTGGGGGTCGATGCATATGGTCCGGTTGCGGATAACGCCGGAGGTATTGCTGAGATGAGTGGTTGCGAAGGGTTTGTTCGTGAAAGGACTGATGCACTTGATGCTGTTGGCAACACGACAGCGGCGATGGGAAAGGGCTTTGCTATTGGATCGGCAGCTCTAACCGCGTTGGCTCTGTTTAGCACGTTTCGGGCTGAAGCGGATTCGGCTGTAAATGCAGCGCAGGCAGCGGGTGCAGTGTTTGACCCAAATTATTTGAACCTTCAGCTTGATAATCCAAATGTTTTACTCGGGATGTTGCTAGGTGGCATGCTGCCATTTCTCTTTGCAGCACTGACGATGAACGCTGTTGGGCGTTCAGCGAACGATATGATCGAAGAAGTGCGTCGTCAGTTTCGTGAAATTACTGGTTTGCTTGAGGGCAAAGCGGAACCTGATTCAGCTCGTTGTGTTGAAATCTCCACGAAATCGGCTATACGGGAAATGATTGTTCCTGGTTTGATTGCCGTATTTGCTCCGGTGCTTGCAGGGTATGTCCTGGGAATATCAGGGCTTGGTGGTCTGCTGGCCGGCGCGCTCGTGACTGGTGTTCTGATGGCATTGATGATGGCCAATGCTGGTGGCGCCTGGGACAATGCGAAGAAATACATTGAACAAGGGCACCACGGCGGAAAAGGTTCGGAGCCTCATAAAGCTGCGGTTATTGGTGATACGGTCGGCGATCCGTTTAAAGATACATCTGGACCAAGTCTCAATATCTTGATTAAGTTGATGACGATTGTGGCGGTTATCTTTGCCCCATTGGTCGTTTCCTGGATGGGTTAGTGGTGCGATTTAGCTGTGTTTATTTCAATCTCTAAAGAGGATGATTGACGTAAATACTTGCGGCGGTTAATATGCCAGCCGTTGTCTCGTGTGTCGAAGGAGGACAGGCTGACCCAGGGCTTAATGACACATGGGGTAGAGAGCCGTTTGAAGTTAGCTTATCCAGGGTAGTATTTTTTGATTTTGGCTTCGAGTGAATAAACCGGTTCAGGTAGTTTTTGCTCGTTGACACTGAGAATTTGGCTTGCTTATAATCGTCGTTCCCGTTTCCACGTGGGGAGTTTTGGCAGGTCAGGAGGGCCCCTGTGGCTGATACAAAATCGAATGCGAAACCGCAACAAGCGGCACCGGCAAAAAAAATAGAGCCGCAGCTCTTCGGGGAAGTATCGAACCCATCTTTTCAGGTGGGGACGCGGAAGTGGTACACCATTCCGTTGTCGATAGTTGCCCACGTTGTTCTTATTGGAGCTGCCGTCATTGTTCCCTTAATGGCTTTTGATGCACTGCCGACGCCGGCGACCATGATGGCGTTCGTGGCTGCGCCGCCGCCACCGCCGCCGCCACCGCCGCCACCACCACCACCGGCGGCCGCCGAAGCACCTCCGGCACCGGTGATCGATGTAAACCCCAATGCGGCACCGATCGCGGCCCCTGAGCAAATCGTTGAGGAGACAGGCTTCGATTTGGCTGAAGCATCGCGAGGAGTTGAAGGTGGTGTTGTAGGTGGTGTCGTGAGTGGCATCGTTGGTGGTTTACCAACTGCGCCGCCGCCGCCGCCGCCGCCGCCGGAGCCTGTTCGAGTGGGTGGAAATATTGCCCCACCAACCAAGGTGCGAGATGTGCCTCCGACTTATCCGCCAGTGGCACAGGCTGCCCGAGTTCAGGGTGTTGTGATTTTGGAAGCGATCATTGGTCCGACTGGTAATGTTACCGAGGTGAAGGTTCTTCGGTCGGTTCCGTTGCTTGACGATGCGGCGATCGCGGCTGTTCAGCAGTGGCAATACACGCCAACGATGCTGAATGGCACTCCAGTGCCAATTATTATGACGGTGACAGTGAATTTCACGCTGCAATAAGTTTTTGAATTTTTTGAGACGTAGACTGAAAAGTTGTAGGGTTCTTGTTAGTTTGAGGAGGGGTAATGGATTTTCTAGAGTTGTGGGAACAGATGGGCATCAGCGTCAAGATTCTGATGGGACTCTTGGCATTAATGTCGATGGCGTCGGTGGGTGTTTACTTTGAGCGTTTGTTTACGTTCACGCAGGCGACATCGCAGTCGAAGTTATTTGCTCCGGCAGTAGCGAAGCATCTGAAGGACGGGAAATTGAAGGAAGCGATTCAGATGGCAGGGACCAAGAATTATCGCTATAGCCATCTTGGAAAAGTTGTCAGCGCTGGGTTACAGGAGTATCAGTTCCAGCAGGATGCTGGCGTTCAAATGACTAAGGATGACGTGGTCGACAGTGTGCGTCGTTCTATCCAGCGTGCCACAGCCTTGACGTCCTCAGACCTTAAGAAAGGCATGGGGATCCTTGCCACGATTGGTTCCACTGCGGTGTTCGTTGGTTTACTCGCAACGACCTTGGGTGTTATCAATGCGTTCCAAGGGATTGCGGCTACCGGTTCTGGTGGTCTTGGTGCCGTTTCTGGTGGTATTTCTGAGGCTCTGGTTGGTACCGCTATTGGTTTGTTTGTGGCGATTCCGGCTGTGTGGTTCTATAACCACCTCACAGGTCGTCTTGAGTATTTCACGGTAGAGATGGACAACTCCTCGTCAGAGTTGGTGGACTACTTCATCAAGAAGTCGTAATTCGGTTGCCATGCCCCTGCCGCGGTGACCTGCCGGTCACACGTGGTGAGTGGTATCAGGAGAGTGCACCATGGGAATGGATGTAGGCAAAAAATCAGGCGGAATGAATTCCGAGATCAACATCACGCCATTGGCGGATGTGATGTTGGTGCTGCTGATTATCGTCATGCTGATCGCGCCGCTGTTACAGGCGGGTGTCACGTTGACGTTGCCTGAGGCAGCGAATACGGCTGACAAACCAGACAATGACAGTAATACCGTCATTGCGGTAACCGCCGACGGGCGCTACTTCGTTGACAACGTTCAGACAACTGACAATGCATTACTTGATTCTGTTAATGCGGCCCTGAATCGTAAGCTCGAGCGGATCGTTATGATCAAAGGCGATGTTAATGCGCAGTATTCAGCGGTTATGGCGTTGATGGACCAGTTGCAGCGTGGTGGCGTTGAGAATGTTGCACTCATCACCGAGCGAGATATTGGCGCTGGCGCAGCAGGTGGGGGCGAGTAGACGATGGCAGCAAAAAGGCACAGCGACGAAGACCACCTAGAATCCAAGGCAGTAGAATCAAATTCTGAGATAAACATTACGCCGTTTATCGACGTGTTGTTAGTTTTGATTGTTATTTTCCTTGCCGCTTTGCCGTTGGGGCAGCGTGGACTTGACATCAATCTTCCGCTTGAAACTCAGGGGTCTGCCCAGGCAGCGACTGACAGCAGTCAGATCGTTCTTGAGTTCACAGCGGACAGACGAATCTCCGTTAATCAGCAACCGATGAATATGTCGACTCTGGAAGGCGAATTGCGTCAGATTTTTGCAACTCGACGTGAGAAGACTATGTTTATTGCTGGTGCCGGCACGTTGACCTACGGTGAAATCATTGACGTGATAGACGCAGCTAAAGGTGCTGGTGTTGAAAAGGTTGGGATCGTTACCGAGGGTATGCGACGAGCGGCTGGTGCGGCTCCCGTTGGTGATTAATTAACCACTCTGAAAGCCAAATCAAGAACCCAATTTAAGGCTGGAGTCCACTATGGATTCCAGCCTTTTTCTTTTGTGGCCTATGTAATCAAAGTTTCTTTCATCACAGCCCTCACTTGTGGTCTGGCAAGTGGAAGGAATGCGAATGGGTCCCAGTTACTGAATAATAAACAGCAAGGAATCACAAATCTAAACTCACGACAGATACTACTGGGGCTATTACACTTCTAACCAACATAGTGGTTGAACAATCTGGTAACGAAGCACCCTCTTGGGTGGATCATCAAAGATAATCATAATCACTGCCCCTGCAATAGAATCCTTCTTTCGCTTAAACTAGAACAGCCGTGTGACAGAGCAGGTTCTCTACGGCGTCTGTGACAAGCATAGATTGAGGAAGAATGATCGGAACTTTTATGAAGAAGACAGAGCGTCCAATCATGCGATTGAGCATACTTGTCTTCGTGACTGCTGGCGCAGCGATCATCCTGTCAGCGCAGGTATCCGAGCGCCGATGGTTAGCAGGTGACTCTCACGTGCATAGCCACTGGAGCCCAGGCTATGATCGAACGGGTGACACGCCTCGTGTGATTAAGGGCCGCGATGCGATCTACTCGACGCCTCAGAACGCATCGATGGCTGAGCGATTCGGCCTAAGTTGGATGGTAACCACTGACCACGGTGGTCCAAATCACGCGAAGTTCAATGCGGAGCAGGCATACATCGAGTTGGTAGAGTCGCGTAAATTGGTACCTGATGTCTTGCAGTTCTACGGCATGGAGCTCAACATGCCTGGCATGGACCATCACACGCTGATTGTGCCGAATGCTGATGATGAATCGTCGGTACTATTTCAAATAGAGTCTCGGTTTGACAAGAATGAAGTGTGGCCGGTCGATCCTAAGCGTGACACAGAGGCGGCGAGAATCAGGGCATTGGATTACATGCGAGAGTTGCCTCGGTTGCCGTTAGTGTTTGCGAACCATCCGTCGAGATCTGCTACGGGGCTCGGTCAGTACGGGTATGACGAACCATGGGAACTCAGGACTAACAATGAGCGGGCGCCAAAAGTGTATCGCGGAATGGAAGGTGCACCAGGACATCAGGCTGGAACCTTCACAGCGTCAAATGCATCCGGCAGCGCCCCCGCCGCTCGAGGCGCGTACCGAAATGAAGGTGCGGGAACGCTCGGCGGTTTTGATCAAATGACGGCAATCGTCGGTGGCTTATGGGATTCGATGCTGGGGGAGGGTCGCCGTTTCTGGATCGTTGCCACATCTGACTCACACAAGCATTACTCGGAGACGGAGGAACGAGGTATAGATTTCTGGCCTGGTGAGTTTCACAAGACTTACGTATACGCTCGAAAGAGCTACGATGACGTCTTGGATGGTCTCAGGGCTGGCAGAATTTTCGCTGTGGCCGGGGACCTAGTCACGGAGCTCGATGTTGTGACGACTGGGGCGACAGGATCAGCGACCGTTGGTGAGACGTTGCATATCTCAGCTAATGAACCAGTCGAGGTTTCGATACGTTTTCGTGATCCAAAAGTGCCAAACGGGAGCGGGGACGACCCGATGGTTAATCGACTTGACCTGATCCTCGGACACGTCCGAGGCCCGGTGACCGACCCGAACACCGACACAAACGAGACCACGAGGGTGATTGAACGATTCTCGGAATCAGATTGGACTCGAGATGGTGAGATGGTGACCGTAAGAACGGTCCTTCGGACCGTCGATAGAGCTGTCTACATCCGAGTCCGTGGGACGAGCGGACACGATGCCGAACCCGTGATGGATACAGTTGGGGAAGATCCATGGGCCGATCTCTGGTTCTATTCGAACCCAGTTTTCATCGATGTGAGATAGGTCGATTGATACTAATAAAAAATGGTATGACTCGATTACAACCAGCGACGGCCTAACCACGAGTCAGGTGCGCAACCTGATTAACGATCTGGTGTGGTTGGCTCAGCCAGACGGATGCGGTGCGGCAGCGTGCCGAGGCTGTTGATGTAGTCGCGCAGGTTAACCTCGAGTTCATGTGCCACGCCCGCCGGCGTGTGCCAGGGGATAAATTGTAAAAGCTAGCGTGCATACGGTGCCATGAGGATTACAGCGAGCCAAGTTGGGACGTTATCGACCAAACTGCCCAAGAATCACCATTACGCCCACAAGCACCTAGAAGGCGAGGAAGACCTGAACTGTGTTGCGGATGTTTATTATGCTATCTCTTCACGTCGGTTGCTCTTTCTGAGAAGCTTTTACTAGCTACAAAAAGAAAATTGGTCGGGTAGCCGACTTCGAACTCAGGATCTCTACATCCCCGGCTAGGTGCGCTAATTTGCACACCGTGTCAGATCGGCTGGATTGTCAAGTGCGAATGGCGCTGGCGTCAGCCCGTCAGAACTGACCAGCGTGTCGAAAGCCACCTGCTGTAGGGCGCTAGCCTCCTGGCGTGACAGTCCTAGTTCAAAGGCTGAGCACTCGTGGTCTCCAAGGGAACGTGGGTCACGGCCTGTCAGTCGGCCGAAGACGACAAGTGCTTCGAGGTAGTAGCCATAGGTACTTGCATGGTAATAGTCGTATGTCCAGAGACTAACCTTTCCGAACTCTGTGCCGTCGTATGGATTCGGGTCAGCCACTCCGCTCTCCATCGCATGGTTCCAGGCTTCTCCGACAGGAACCACGGACGAAATGACCTCTGATGCCTGGGCTGCCTGGTTGTAGCCGGCACGAACATCCTTGGCCATGGCATCAATAGGCTGGTCGGCCCAAGCGCCCCCTGGCTGGTATGTCTGATCCGCGCGAGACCAGGTGGCCATAAGGTGTACTTCGACCTCTGGATTGGTCGTGTGTAGGAATTCGGCGAGCCGCCCACTAGTTTCCACGAGCTTAGCTGGATTACCGGGATCCTCAAAATCCAGTGTGCTCTGTCCATGCATTACGACAACGTCCCAAGCCCTTCGTCCGATCGTACCGAGCCGATTCTGAATGTGGAATTCGAGGCCGCTTCCGGGCTGGGTCTCGACATAGACGTCGTAATCCGAGCCGATCTGTGTGGTGAACGATTTAAACAGGGCTGGTACTCCACCAATTCCCGTGTTGTTGAGGTCTGTGACCGTATCGGAGCGATAGAAACGTACAGGAGATCCATGGCCGTAAGTGAAGCTGTTGCCGATGAACAGTACGGTGGTATCGGACTGAGCCAAGGACTCAACCGGAGCGAATAGTGTAGCCAACAAGATCAGTAACTTCGTAATCCTCATGTGTGAGTCCTTCATTCATTAATTAGGGTTCTGATTTAACTGTTACTTGGCCTAGATGTTTAAGAAATCTAAGTTCTTTATTTCATACGGGTTTTACATTTGTGACAGAAAAAGAAAAAGGCCGGACGCTAAAAAACGTCCGGCCTTTTCGCAATCAAAAATTCAGCAACGAGAATCTAATTGCCTTCAGCTTCCGCTTGAGCGGCAGCTATTGCGGCACCTCGAGCTTCATCCTGAATTTCTTGGGCTCGGTCCCGAAGAGTATCCGCTTCCGTGATGAGACCTTCCTGCTCGTTGATACATTCGGTGTCATCAGTATCTTCGCACACAAGCATTCCGGCTTGCATTCGAAGCAAAATGTTTTTGTAGACTAGCGCATCCACGTAATTTTCATTTAGCCCAATAGCTTGGTCAGCAGCACCAAGACCAGCCAGAACGTACTCGGCCTTCTGGTCTTGCGTGATACGGAAATCACGGAAAGCTTTTTCCCAATAGAACGTCGAGATTGTGTAGTAGGCCTCAGGGTTGTCTGGTTCGACTCGAGCTCTTGCCTGAAGCTGTTCAATCGTTGATTCGAAATTACCAGTGCGATTGTAGAACCCGGCCAATTGCAGATAACCATTTGGATCTTCGGTATTTAGATCGACCGCTGCTTGATAGATCATTTCTGCATCTTCAGCGAGTCCTGATTCTTCGTAGAGCTGAGCCAAGACAAAGTAATTGTCTGGATTCTCAGGCTCAAGTGTCAGCATTTGCTGTAGCATTTCCGACCGCCGGGTCGGGTCGTTAAGTTTATCTGGCCCGTAAACTGCGACGAGATACTGCATAGCGAGTTTCTTGAACTCAGCGTTCGGAATGTTGTCAGCAGCAAGTTGATAGTATTCCTCAGCATTGGCCAAGAATTCATCATTCTCACGCTCACCCTGGAAAGCCGGTTTGTAGAGACTGTCGTAGCTATTCCCAACGTAGAAATAGGCGATTGACATTCCTTGAGCTAGTTCGCCCTCTGGATCTGCACGAACGGCGTCGAGAACTACTTGGTATTCCTCAATCGCTGCCTCGTAATCACCTCGGCCATAAAGGAAGTTTGCATCTTTAAACGTCCGCATCGCGCTGAGTTGGTCGAAAAATGCGCATGAAACGAGCGGCATAGTAATGGCTACGATGAGCGCATATTTGGCTAGTGAGCGTACCGTCTGCATAATGTCCCCTTACTTTTTCAAACCTTCAAACCACACACAAAAAAGCAATGTGCTTTGAGCGGGGCTTGAACTAACTGGTGCCTCGATTTCTAGAGCAACTGCTGTCCCAGGTGCCCTAGGTTGCGGCACCAGTATAGTTAAGTGAAAATTAGCAAGTCAAGCATAGATATCATCGGCTATCATGCTTTTTATCAATGGTTTACAGGTTTGGTATTACAACTGATCTGTACTGGACAGGCTGGTTTCAGGGTGTAGCGAATTAATGGGCGTAACCAACCTGTCTTGGACGGTTTTCAAGAGTTTGTTGATACATTTAGGCGGCGAGTTTAGATATGCGGAATTATGTTCTGTAAACCATAGTGTTACCTCTATTTAGACGATTGAGATGATCGGATTTGACGACCTACTTGTAACGGTTAAGGGCTATAGCCCAGAGGCTGACACTGATTTACTCAGGCGAGCGTATGAGTTTTCGTCCCTAGCTCATGCAGGTCAGACCAGGCGTTCAGGAGAGCAGTACATTACGCACCCGCTTGAAGTGGCTGGTCTGGTTGCTGACATGCATCTTGATGATGTCGCGATTGCGGCGAGCTTACTGCATGATGTTGTCGAAGACACGCTCACGACGATTGAAAATGTCGAGCAGTTGTTCGGAACTGATGTGGCACATGTTGTCGAAGGACTAACCAAGATTAGTTCGATTCCGTTTTCTACTGTTGAAGAACAGCAAGCGGAAAACTTTCGCAAGATGTTGTTGGCGATGGTTGACGATGCGAGGGTAATCTTGGTGAAACTGGCTGATCGTCTTCACAATATGCGCACACTCAGTCATTTACAAGAAGGGCAACGCATCAAGATTGCGCAGGAAACCCTTGATATTTATGCTCCGATCGCTCATCGACTTGGAATGAGCAAAATCAAGAATGAGTTGGAAGCGATTGCATTTCGTCACCTTGATCCGCTGGAGTATCAATCTCTAAAGGATCAGGTCGATGAACGACGTCGTGCTACGCAAGAGGCTGTTGTAATACTGAACAAAACGCTAGAGCGAAAATTACGGAATGGTGGTATTCCGATTATCGCGCTCGAAGGGCGAACGAAACGACTATTTAGTATCTGGAAGAAGATGCGCCGCCAGAAGGTTTCACTGGACCAAGTTTACGATCTTGTCGCCGTTCGGGTCGTCACGGAGTCAGTGAAGGATTGTTATGCGGCGCTAGGAATTATTCATCAGACATGGGCGCCTGTGCCTGGTCGGTTTAAGGATTTCGTTGCCATGTCTCGTCCGAACGGTTACCGTTCGCTGCATACTTCAGTGGTCAGTGACCAAGGGTTTCCCTTTGAAGTGCAAATACGCACACAGCAGATGCATCGCATTGCTGAAGAAGGGATTGCGTCTCACTGGAAATATAAAGAAGGCCGCATGGGAGCTGCTGAGGACGAGCAGTATTTTCTTTGGCTGCGCCAGTTGCTGGAATGGCAACACGATGTTCCAGACCCGAGTGAGTTTATTAGTAGTTTAAAGCTTGATCTGTACCCAGAAGAGGTTTACATATTTACGCCTAAGGGAGAGGTGAAGGCTTTGCCCCGAGGGGCAACAGCCGTCGACTTCGCTTACTCAGTTCATACAGATATTGGTCACATGTGTGTCGGTGCTCGTGTGAATGGGCAGATGGTGCCACTTCGTAGTCAGCTGAAGAGTGGTGACATTGTGGAGGTCGTGACAGCTATTGACCATAGTCCAGCGCGTGATTGGTTGAATTTTGTTGCAACCACACGAGCCAGAAACAAAATCAAGCATTTCATTCATGTTGAAGAAAAGGCTCGAGCGGTAGAGCTCGGACGTAAGATGCTAGAAAAACAGATTCGGCATTTTGATCTTAAGGTCAAAACCGTACTAGAAGTTGAAATGTTGGAATCTACCTGCGGTGATTTTGGTGTGCAGAAAGTAGATGATTTATTTGCTCTTGTAGGTTATGGCAAGGTTTCTACTCGCAGTCTACTGTCCAAACTGGTCCCAGATCATCAACTGGGCGAACCGAAAAAAGGTATTGCTATTGCTTCCGCTGTTCGCCGGTTACTTCGACCTAATCAACATAAGATTAAGGTTCGTGGCTTTGATGACCTCATGGTGTTTCGTGCTGGTTGTTGTAATCCCATACGTGGCGAAAAAATAGTTGGCTACGTTACTCGGGGAAAGGGTGTATCAGTACACTCTGCTAGCTGCCGAAACGTTACGAATCTGTTTTACGATCCGGATCGGCGGATTGAAGTTGTATGGGATTCTTCTGTCACGGGCGAGACTTTATTTACTGTCTGTTTGACAATTCAGGTCGAAGACAGACGAGGTATGTTGGCGGATGTTACGTCTCGCATTTCAGATACAAAAATCAATATTCGAAAAGTGGAAGCCACGGTGCATGAACATCAGCATGGTCACATCAGTGTCACGATTGATATCAGAGACCTGAAGCATCTACAACGGGTCATTAAGGTGGTCCGTGCTGTGCCAGGTGTACTTAATGTAGAGCGTGTCCTCAAGCAACAGTAAGTATCTGTATGCAGATAGGTGCGCGATACTGGAAACCGAGATGTTGCTAAAGATCTACTCGGAAGACTTTAATGAGAAATCGGGTCGAGCTATGAAGGGATAACAAGAATTGCATCTATTTCGACTAGAGCATCTTTCGGTAGGCGTGACACTTCAACAGCAGCCCTAGCTGGCGGTGATTCAGAAAAATATTCTTCGTAGACTTTATTCATTGCGGTAAAGTCATTCATGTTTGCGAGATAGACAGTTGTTTTAACGACATCAGTAAGCGTCGCTCCGGCCGCGCAGATGACTGCCTCAAGGTTACGAAGTACCCGGTCCGTTTGTTCGGCAATGTCTTTCCCGGACATCATTCCGGTTTCAGGATTTATCGCGAGTTGACCTGATACAAAAATAAGGTTTTCAGACCGAATCGCTTGCGTGTACGCGCCTACCGCTTCAGGAGCTTTCTCAGTGGATATCGGGATTCTTACCACAAGTAAACGTATTATGCCGCTTTTGTGATCTTGTTCGATCGAATGCAACGTGTGCAGACGCGAATCCGTTTCACTGTTCCACCAAGAAGAACCCTGACTCTTTGAATATTCGCTTCGAACCGTCTTCGGGTAACGTTATGTGCGTGGCTCACGTTCCGGCCGACGGCCGGCCCTTTTCCACAGATGTCGCAGCGTTTGGCCATATATCCTTCGTCTACTAAGTTAGGTTGAACTATTAATCATAGCATTGAAAATTAGTGGAGGGTTGTTCCCAGCTTAGCGGCCAGGAACGATCAGTGTCGACTCCTCAGTTTTTGTCGGTTCTACCTTTGCAGCGTCACTATCAGATCTGGGTTCTTTCAGGACTCGACGCAGTAGTGAAAGGTAACTGGTATCAGAAATGTTGTCTGGATCGTCATGACTCACAAGAGATGTTTTGGCGGTTTGCGCGGCGGTTTCCAGACGGCGCATTGCCATGGCGAGGTCGGTATCTGAAAATCGTGTTCCCTCGGATCGTTTTGCTTCTATAAAATCACTGATTTCCTTGGCGAGACGTTGTCCGGTGACACTCGGTGGGGAGTGTTCGTAGACAATGCCTCGACTTGCCGTTTCGTATGTTTGGGCAAGTGCAGCTGCCGCTTGTTGTACGTCACTATCAGTGACAGGCAAAAGATCAGTGCGGTCAATTCTTAAAAACGACTGCACCATAAACAAAATTTGGTGCTGACGGTCGGTAAGGCCTTGAAGTGTTGGCAGCAAAAATTTCAAATCTCGCTCTTGTTGGCGTTGGATAGCGGCGGGTGGGTGTGCAGTCGATGATTGCAGATAACTACAATCAGAAGGACACGTGATTTCAACTTGTCTTTTTGTTCCGCAGCAAACAGCACATATTTTCTTCCCAAGTGCTGGGCAGGAACGTCGCATTTTCCGTCGGTTACAGAGTGGACAACTGGACTTTGACATTTCTCAATAGACCTCGAGCAATTAGATCGCCAGACCATCGAAGATGGCCGTAGTCAGTGTCAATTATGACAGGCTGGGTTGTCCGATTTGATTGGCATTTTGTCGCTTTTATAGGTCGATCGTCGAGATGGCAGCTATGAAGCAATGAATAATGATTTACACAGCTTTAACTTGAAATTAATGACTAGTAAAAACAAATTCTGTAATATACGGAGTAGTTAGGGCGTTACTCGCGAGTATTACTCCTACGTTTTAGGGGCTCTAAAGTACCGTATCTATACATCTATCAGAAGTTTCTGAGGCCCCCTAAGCGTTTTTCGATAGCTCGGTCAAACTCGTCGATTTCGCACGAGTTCACGCTAATGTAGCTAGCGCTCTATACGAATTTACCGTTTTTGGGCGTTTTGGACGTTTTTGGCACCCATCTTGCATGTAATTTGTAGGGTGACTAAACATTTTTGTCGCAGTGTATGCAGTGCCTACTGTTTGGATCCGAGAAGATAGGCGCGGCGCCTCGTTAGCTGTTCAAGGACGAGAATAGGTCGTAGCGTGTTGGGAGTGGTAATGGAAAAAGAAAGATATAACGAATTAAAACGAATTCTTGAGGACCGTCGCTTAGAAATTATGGCGGAGGTTTACGACAAAACGCGTGATGTTCGAACAGAGAATGCGACTGTGCCTAAGCAGGGAGTTCGTGATGAAGCTGAAAGTTCAGAGGCGGACATTCAAGCGGACATCGAGTTTGCGTTGATTCAAATGAAGGCTGAGACACTTAAGAAGATCGGCGACGCGCTCCTGCTGCTCGATAATGGCACTTTTGGTGAGTGCTATGAATGTGGGGATGAAATATCCGCACAACGATTACGAGCGCTGCCGTTTGCTGTGCGTTGCAAGTATTGCGAAGAGAAACGTGAATCTGAAGTAGAAATCGATAAGGCGGATGGCCCGCCTCGAAGCGCGGTATTGCTATTCTCAGATCATACTAACTGAATATGTCCAACGATTTGTTATGACCGAATAAGTATTACTTTTGGCAGGTCAACAGTGCTGATGAATTTGTTCGAAGAGGAGGTCGTCAGTTGAGCGACGAAGTGGATCTATCTGAACAAAGCAGTGGTTCCGGAGATGATCGTCCAGTCTCAATTCCCGACGAACTTCCCGTTCTTCCGCTTCGTGACACCGTGTTGTTTCCGAACTCGTTTATGCCTCTCGCGGTTGCTAGGGAAGCGTCTATTCGACTTATCGAACAGGCTTTGGCTGATGACCAGCTCGTTGGGGTTTTTACCCAGCGAGAGGCATCTATTGAGGAACCTACCCAAGAGGACTTATTTTCAGTTGGGACAATCACTCATATCCATAAGATGTTTAAGCTTCCAGATGGAAGTTTGCGATTGATTGTTCAGGGTCTTGCTCGTGTGTCGCTTAAGGGCTTTGTAGAAACGACTCCATTTATTCGCGCGGCTGTCAGTGGCGCCGAGGAATCAGTTTCTGACTCAGACCGTCTTGAGATCGATGCGCTGTTAAGAAACATTAACAACAATTTTCAACAAGTAGTTTCCTTGTCTCCGCTTCTGTCTGATGATTTACAGGCGCTTTCAGGAAACATTACTGATCCGGGTAAACTTACCGACTTTATAGCCTCCAGTCTTACCACCCTTGCCACGGCTGCCAAACAAGAAATACTTGAGACACTCGACCTTCGTTCACGGATGGATCACCTGAATAGAATTCTTATTAAAGAACTCGAGGTTCTTGAGCTTGGTTCAAAGATTCAGTCTGAAGTGCAGTCTGAGGTTGGTAAGAACCAGCGTGAATATTTGTTACGTGAGCAGCTGAAGGCAATTCAGAAAGAACTGGGTGAAACAGATGATCAAACTAAAGAGATAGAGGATTTACGAGAGAAGATTAATGCTGTTGGAATGCCGGAGGCGGTGCAAAAAGAAGCATTTCGTGAACTAGACCGGCTTTCGAAGATGCCAGTGGCTGCAGCCGAGTATACGGTGTCCCGTACTTATCTCGATTGGTTGGTCATGGTTCCGTGGAACCTTCGGACAGAGGAAACCATCGACCTAGTTCGTACGAAAAAGACTCTGGATGGTGATCACTCTGGCCTTGAGAAGGCAAAAGATAGAATTCTTGAATACTTAGCTGTTCGCAAGCTAAAACCCGATTTGAAAGGTCCCATCCTATGTTTAGTTGGGCCACCGGGGGTAGGTAAAACATCACTGGCGAAAGGAATTGCAGCCTCTCTCGATAGGAAGTTTGTACGCGTGTCATTGGGAGGGATGCGAGACGAGGCGGAAATACGCGGTCATAGGAGAACATATATTGGTGCCTTGCCTGGGCAAATTATTCAAGGTTTACGACGGGCGGAATCAAAGAATCCGGTTTTTATCCTTGATGAGATCGATAAACTTGGGATGGATTTTAGAGGAGATCCGGCCTCGGCCCTTCTTGAAGTCCTTGACCCAGAGCAAAATACAGACTTCCGCGACCACTATCTTGATGTGCCGTTTGATCTTTCTGAGGTACTTTTTATAACCACTGCCAATGTCCTTGATCCGATCCCACCTGCGTTACGAGACCGGATGGAGGTGTTAGAGCTACCAGGCTATACGGAGGACGAAAAACTGGTCATTGCGAATGAACATCTCATCGCTAGACAGGTTGAGAATCATGGCTTGAGTTCTGAGCAGATTACCTTTGCGGAAGACGCTGTGCGTTGTGTTGTTCGTGGCTATACCCGGGAGGCTGGTGTTAGGAACCTCGAACGAGAGGTGGGTGCACTATGCCGAAAGATTGCCCGTCGGCATGTCGAAGGTAATGATTCTCCGATAACGATTACCCCTAATGAAGTCATTGAAATGCTCGGCGCACCGAAATTCCTTGATGAAGAAGTTGCTGAGCGTACCAAGAGACCAGGAGTAGCGATTGGTCTTGCATGGACACCGGTTGGAGGTGACGTGCTTTTTGTTGAAGCTACTCGAATGACTGGATCCGGCTCATTGACGGTGACTGGACACCTTGGCGATGTGATGAAGGAATCGGCACGGGCAGCGGTGTCATGGTGTCGTGCTAATTCGAATCGGTATGATGTCGATCCGGAGTTTTATAAGCAAGCGGAGTTACATTTACATGTACCTTCAGGAGCTATTCCAAAAGATGGACCGTCCGCAGGTGTGACGATGGTTACTGCCCTGGTGTCAGAACTTACCGGACGACCGGTGCGTGGAGATGTTTCGATGACCGGTGAGATCACTCTTTCTGGGGTCATTTTACCTGTCGGGGGGATTAAGGAAAAAGTATTGGCTGCTCGTCGGTTGGGTATTTTCGATGTAATTCTTCCTAAGCAAAATGAGAAAAATGTCAATGAAGATCTTAGTGAAGAATTGAGGCGTGAAATACGAGTGCATTACGTGTCGATGGTTGATGACGTGCTGAAATTAGCATTAACACCTCCACCTCAATCACACAGACCTGCTGATGAACCTACGGATGTTAGTGTCCATCATCAAACTGTTCAGTGAATCAGTTTTTTTAAATGAATGTCAGGCCGAGTGCGGTTTTCATATCAATAATTTGTCGCTTTGACATGAGGCGTCGAGCGTGGTCGAGTGATAATGTATGTGGTTCTAGTATTTCATCGGTATCGAGTTCTGTTTCGGTGACTGGCGTTAAGCCTGTAAGGCGATAAAAATGCATTTCTTCGTCGCAGTAGCCTGGTGCTGAGAAGAAGGCACCGAGACGTTCGATACTAGAAGCTTTCAGCCCCGTTTCTTCTGTGCATTCCCGATGGGCAGCATCGTCTGGATGTTCATCGTTTTCAACATTTCCTGCTGGTAGTTCCCACATCCATTGCTTGATTGTGTGTCGGTACTGTCTAACTAAAACGATGTGATTACTGTCAGGCATTGGTAGCAGGACTACCGATCGATTGTGGCGGATTATGTCTAACTTAACCTGGCGGCCCGTCGGTAGTTCAACATGCTCATTTACTGCGGCAAAAACCTTTCCCGCATGGATGACCTGACTGGATAGTGTGACGCCGTTCTTTTCTTTCATACAGCACCCTCCACGTCATGTTTACCTTTGATTTTTTCGGTCAGTAGTGATTGTCCTGATCTCGCCAATTACAGACCGAAGGTCCTCAGGAAGCTCACATGATAAATCAACAGAACTCCCATCATTGGGATGAGTAAAGACTAGTCGTGACGCATGTAAAAACGGTCGATCGAGACGCTGCAAGGGTCGAAGATGTGCCGGTGGATGACGTTTCGTTCCACCGTATGTTGGATCACCCACGATCGGGTGGCCGATGGCACTGAGATGAACACGGATTTGATGTGTACGTCCAGTTGCAATTGTGACTTTAAGAAATGAGACACCGTCGAGATGCTCAGCTCTTACGACTCTAGTGACAGCTTCGCGTGCACGACGTGAACGTGTTGAGATCTTTTTTCTGTCTATCGGATCTCTTCCGATTGGCAGGTCAATTCGTCTGCCCTGCTGAACGACACCCCAAACGAGCACCGTATATTCTTTTTCAACTTTTCGATCTTTGAATTGTTTAGCTAGGTTGGTATGGGCTTGGTCATGCTTGGCAATAACAATCAGGCCCGATGTGCCACGATCTAGACGGTGGACGATGCCAGGACGCAATTCACCTCCGATGCCACTTAAGTCATGCACGTGGTGTATGAGCGCGTTGACCAAAGTGCCATCAGGGTGACCGGCGGCCGGGTGCACGACCATTCCGGACGGTTTGTTGACAACGATTACGTCACTGTCTTCGTGAATAATATCAATCGATAGTGGCTCAGCCTTAGGTTTTGCGGGAATAGCGGCCGGGAATTCAATGGTGACAATATTATTGGTATGAACTGTAGTACTAGCTCGGGCTAATTTGTGGTCGATTGTGATCCGACCATCTTTTATCAGTTTTTGTATTTGCGACCGTGTCATATTGGCCAAATGGAGAACTAGGAATCGGTCGACTCGGTGTCCAGCGTCTTCATCACTAACCTCTAGTGTCAGGTACTCTGATTTTGTTTGAGCAAGTCGTTGAGAGGTCGCGCTATCGGGCACGATGAATGTTAAGCGTGGGCAGGTGTAGAGGTTGCCCCATGACCAGAGCGATTTTTTCTGGCGAGCAGGATAAGCATTGCAACACTGAGTGGCACGATCAGGATCGATACAAACTGTGAAGTCGATAACAGGTCGAAGACTGTTCCCCGTGGGTCACCACGGAAAAATTCAATAACAAATCTAGCCGTTGGATACAACAAGAGATAAGTCCAAAAAATCCGACCAGCGAACATGCGACGCTTTCGTTCCCATATCAGAAGGAAAATAAAAATAAATAATGCGGCAAGTGATTCATAGAGTTGGGTGGGATGCAGATTAGTATCGAGGGGGGTTCCGACGTTGCTGGCCGCAAGTGGGTCGGTAAAAGTTACGGCCCACGGAAGATCAGTTGGATGACCATAGCAACAACCAGCAAGAAGACACCCGATACGCCCGACAGCTTGTCCAAGCGCGATGCCTGGTGCGAAGGCGTCGCAAGTAGTCCATAGAGGCATGGCGTGGCGTTTCATGTACCAGAAAGCTACGCCAACGGCGAGTATTAAACCGCCGTAGAAGACACCGCCGGACCGAAGGAGTGCCCAAAGTTCATCCGGATTGGAAGTGAAGTGATCAAATTCAACAAAAAACAACAATAATTTTGCCCCGATTAGGGCTGCGACAATGATTGCAATCCCGAGGTCCATGACACGGTTGCCGTCAAGCCCCCGCGCTCGTCCTCGCGATACGGCTAGTTGAAGACCAACTAGGTAAGCTGACACCAGCAATAAGCCGTATGAGTAGATGCTAATTGGACCGAGTTCTAGTAGTTTCGGATACATGTCTATTCAAGACTGCCATATCGAGGATGAGACATCCAGCGCCAAGGGTGATAGATGCATCGGCGACATTAAAAGCCCAAAAATGCCAGGCACCCCAATATACATCGATAAAATCAACAACATAACCAGCTGAAATGCGATCGGCGAGGTTTCCGCATGCGCCACCCATAATAGCTGCGAGACCAATTTTTGCCAGCGGTTCTTCCGAAGAAAGACGGCTCGTGTAGATCCCTATTGCGATCAGCGCAAAAAGGGCAACTGCGGTCATAAGTGCAGGTTTAAACGGGATGTCAGCATTATTTAGAAATCCAAATGCTGCTCCTGTGTTCTGCACATAGCGGAAATCGAGAAAATTAGGGATGATACTGATGCTTTCGTGAAGAGCCAGATACTGAAGAACAAGCGCCTTTGTGAGCTGATCAATGAACAAGATTGACGCGGCAAAGCCAAACATCAGCCGTCTCGAAGGAAAATCAGATGACAAGTTAATGCACCCCAGCCAATGCCTCAATACAGCGGCTACATAAACCACTGGGTTCGGATACTGAAACAGAATCCACGTATCGCCAGCAACGATCGCACTTTGAGCCGACTGTCCGTTCGACTTCAATTAATGCCGAACCAGCATATCGGCCACCGTCATCATGTTCTACAAAAACATTACCTGGTTCTGCTGTTGCCGAGCTCTTACTGGTGTTTGGGCCCAGCTCGTTTGCTGTATTTGGCCTTATCACGACGTTCGAGGCAATAAACAGCGTTGGTAGAAATGGTTTGTATGATTCGAGCAGAGTCGTCGTGACCCCATCTACGTGAAGTGACACGGTTGCTTCAAGAGAGGTACCGATAACTTTTTCTTTTCGCAACTGTTCGAGTTGTCGATTTACATGTTCGCGCAATGCGAGAAGACGCTTCCAACTACTAAGCAAGTCATCGTCGATCATTTCGTTACAGTTGTTTGGGAATTGAGAGAGATGGACGCTCGATGTTTGACGGCCAGGTAGAAAACGCCAAAGGTCTTCAGTGGTAAAGGGGAGTAAAGGCGCAAGCAATCTTGCTAAGCCATCGGTGATTGTGTGTAGTGCTGTTTGTGCCGACCGCCGTTCTTTCGAGTGAGCTGCATATGTGTAAAGTCTGTCTTTTGATACATCAATATAGAACGCACTTATCTCGACTGTTAAGAATTGGTTCAGAGTATGTGAGATTGATTTAAAATCGTAGCGTTCATATGCGTCAATAATTTTCGATCCTGTTTCTCCGTAACGTGCAAGTGCGTAACGATCTACTTCTTCAAGTTGGTCATGCGGGACAGCATCGGTTGATGGATCGAAATCGTAAAGATTGGCGGTCATTATCCGTAATGTATTCCGAATTTTCCGATAGGCTTCAACCACACGATCGAGAATCTCCTGACCAAGACGCATTTCTTCGCGGTAGTCGACCATTGCAACCCATAGTCGTAGTATCTCGGCTCCGTGTCGTTTGATAATCGTGTTGGGATCGATGACATTGCCGAGCGATTTGGACATTTTTCTTCCGTCCTCGTCAACCACGAAACCATGAGTGAGAACTTGTTTATATGGCGCGGCGTTACGTGTCCCGAGTCCGACAAGCAGCGAGCTATGGAACCATCCACGGTGTTGGTCTGACCCTTCAAGGTAAAGATTTGCAGGCCATGTAAGAGCTTTATTCGATGCGAGCACTGCTTCATGGCTTGAACCGGAGTCGAACCAGACATCAAGAATGTCCTGCTCTCGTTCAAATGTTCCATTTCCACATGAAGGGCAGGTGAAATTGTGAGGTATGAACTCAGTGAGTTCATGCTCATACCACGCATCTGCACCATAAGTTTCAAAGATTGTCGCGGCTCGGTCAGTCAAGGCTTTCGTCAACGTGGCTTCGTGGCAGGACGTGCAATAGAGAGCCGGAATGGGTACGCCCCACGAGCGTTGCCGTGAAATACACCAGTCCGGTCGATTTTCCACCATATTGTGAATTCTTTCTTCGCCCCAGCTGGGAAACCACTCGACTTCTTTAATAGCACTCAGGGCTCGTTTTCGAAAGTCTTGGGTGTCCATGGCCACAAACCACTGTGAGGTTGCTAGAAAAATGACTGGTTTATGGCATCGCCAGCAGTGTGGATAGGAGTGGTCGAGGTTGTTGCGGTGCCAAAGTCGCTTTCGAGTCGTGAGGGCCTCTTCAACCTTGGGATTCGCATCGAAGACTTTTAGACCAGCAAATAACTCAACGTTTGAGGTGAAATTTCCATTAGGACCAACCGGAGCGTAGACCTCCAGTCCGTAACGCATCCCAGTGTTGAAGTCGTCGGTTCCGTGACCAGGAGCTGTATGTACTGCACCGGTGCCTTGCTCAGTAGTTACATAATCAGCCAGAACCGCCAACGAGTCTCGTTCATACAGTGGATGATGGAATCGAATTGATTCTAATTCTCGTCCCTTAAACGTCGCGATGGGTTTTCCGAGGACATGCCCTGTTTCCTGTTCGACGCGACTAGTCAAATCTTTCGCAAGAATCAAAGCGGATGCGTCACCGGCGTTTGTTCTTGGCTCGTACACACCGTAGGTGAGTTCCGGGTGAAATGCGATCGCAAGGTTCGAGGGAATTGTCCAAGGTGTAGTAGTCCAAATCAATGCCGATACCGACTTACCTGCCAGAGAAGGTGCTATCTTGTCGAATTGTGGCCGACTTTCTTTTTTTAGTGGAAATTCAACATAGATGGCGGGTGAACAATGCATTTCATGTTCAACCTCAGCTTCGGCAAGTGCAGTACGACAACTGATACACCAATGGACAGGCTTCTTTCCTCTGTAAACGAGTCCCTGGTCGACGAAATTACCCAGGACTCGAACAATAGTTGCCTGATACGCGTAATCCATTGTCAGGTACGGAGTATTCCAGTCGCCCAGAATGCCGAGGCGTTTAAATTCCGTTCGCATGATGTCGACATGTTTACTGGCATAATCACGGCAAGTTCGTCTGACGTCAGCCGTGTTCATTTCACGCTTTTTCTTTCCGAGTTGGCGATCAACCTGCAGTTCTATCGGTAAGCCATGGCAATCCCACCCTGGAATATATGGTGCGTTGAAGCCGGCCATAGTTCTTGATTTCACAATAAAATCTTTTAGGATTTTATTCAGTACGTGACCAAGGTGGATTCGGCCGTTCGCGTAAGGTGGTCCATCATGCAAGATGTAACTTTTCTTGCCGCATTGCTGTTTTCGTATTTGTCCGTACAAATCAGACTTTTCCCACTGTTCCTGGATTTCTGGTTCATGGACAGGCAAGTTTGCCTTCATGCGAAAGCCGGTGTTGGGGAGGTTGAGTGTATCCTTCCAGTCGGGCATGTTTCTTGTAACGTGACTATAAAGTGAATGGCGTAAAGCTATTGCCACTAGCTATTTACATTAATTGTAGTGCAAATAGTGGCCATATCGATGTTAGTGAATACACTGTGGTGTAGTCAGCGGCAGTACTTTACGGCTAGGCCAGCAAATACTGAGCCAGTCTATCTGCTGCGATAAAAAAGGTGGACCATTGGCAGATGTCAGCTAGGCCTACCTCCGATGACGTTGTTCAACATATTTTGGTATGGGAGAAATCACGGCCAATGGAGGCTGTATTTTTTGATATTGATTTCACGCTGATCCATCCTGGTCCGACGTTTGACGGTTCAGGATATCAGTCGTTTGCGACGCGCTACGGTTTGAGCGTTGAGCCGTCCCGTTTTGCTGAAGCAGTTCGCATGGCTTCCATTGAACTTGATGAATCTAACGATAATATTTATCGCCCAGATCCATTTATCCGGTACGCGAAACGAGTTTTGATTGAAATGGGTGCTTGTGGCTCAGCGCTAGATGCATGTGCCCGTGAAATTTATGATGAATGGGCAATTTGTCACCATTTTTCATTGTATGAGGATGTAAGACCTACGTTCAATGACCTGAATAAAGCAGGGTATTGCATTGGGTTAATTTCGAATACTCATCGCTGTTTAGAGACCTTTCAAAATTATTTCAATCTGTCAGAATTTGTAGAGGTTGCTGTTTCGTCTTCTGACCAGGGTTATCTAAAGCCGCATCCGAGTATTTTTCACGAAGCTCTCAGGTTGGTTGGGGTTTCAGCTGAACAGGGTTTAATGGTCGGTGATAGTGTGACGCATGACGTGTTAGGTGCCCGCCAGGTTGGCATGGCAGCTGTCCTTTTGGTTCGTTCAGGCGCTGTTAACGGCAGCCGTGACGACGGAGTGCCGGAAATACATTCGCTTGTTGAGTTACCGTCGTTGCTAACCCGGTGGCCAATCGAGTTGCCTGCCGGCGAGTAAGTGTAAGTGGATATGAAATACTGTTTGCCCAGCTGCTTTGTTACAGTTGAACACTGTTCGATAACCATTTTCGGCATGCCCACGAGATGCAGCAATTGTTGCGGCGCTCCTGACAAGACCCCCAACGATAAGTTCGTCGGCTAACGTCAAATCGTTTAATGTGCTGATGTGTCGTTTTGGTACGATCAGTACATGCGTTGGCGCCTGTGGGTTAATATCATTAAAGGCAATAATGTTCTTGTCCTCATAAACAACATCACTTTGTATCGCGCCGGTTGCTATTTTGCAGAATAAGCAGTCAGACATTCTGTTCTCTGTTATGAAGGGGGAGAGTGTTCGATAACAGCGGTTCTGGGTATTCCCTGTAGGTCGGCTCGGAATCCATTTAAGACAAGGGTTGGTATTGATTCGACCGCCTCTTGAAGCGCCGTGGCTTGCGTGTTTCCTATTTCTAAAAGTAAATAACCTCGTGTGCCCAAGAAAGAGGGGGTAAGCGACAGGAGGTTTCGTACTAGCAAAAGACCATCGGGGCCACCATTGAGTGCGCAGTGTGGTTCGTAGCCTTGCACTTCTGGGGATAGAGTTTCTATGGTGCCTTCCGGGATATATGGCAGGTTCGCAACGATGAGGTCTGCGCCATATGGGGGGGTACTACGGCATGACAGCCAATTATTAAAGTTGTCTTCCACGAATGTGACACGGTCGGCGACACCATGAAGAACGCAATTATTCTTGGCTATTGCCAATGCGGTGGCAGACGAATCAAGGGCATTGACAATTGAGTTGGGGAATTCGAGTGCTAGCGCTACAGCAAGACAACCTGACCCGGTTCCGATATCGGTTATAGAGAGTTTTTCGTTGGCACGGTCAGCAAAGAGTTCGATGGCCGTTTCAATAATAAGTTCGGTTTCTGGTCGAGGAATTAGAACACCTGGCTTTACAGAGAACTTCAAACCCCAGAATTCTTTTTGTTCCGTAATTAACGAGACCGGTTCCCTTGCGGTGCGACGTTTAATTGTTACTTCGTACGCGGTATCAAATGTTGATGGGGGAAGTTCGTGGTTGCGAAGAAGGTATGTCGAACGGTCCCAGGCGAGAACGTGTCGGGCTAGTAATTCTGCGTCTACCAGTGCTTCGGTATAGTCGATTCCGGCTTGGTGGAGACGTTTCGCCGCATCAATTACCTGCTCTTGAAGTGTCATGAGAGGGCGGCAGTCTCTTCATCCTTGAGTTTTTCAGACTGAAAATGTGTTACGACTGTGTTGATCAGTTCATTGAGCTCGCCAGCAAGCACGGACGGTAGTTGATGCGTCGTAAATCCAATACGGTGGTCAGTGATACGGCTTTGGGGGAAGTTGTAAGTACGGATTTTTTCTGACCGTTCTCCGGTTCCAACTTGGCCTTTCCGGTCGGAGGCAATTTCCTCCTGTTGACGTTGTAGTTCGATTTCATAGAGTCTCGACCGCAAGACCTTCATAGCTTTAGCTTTATTTTTTATCTGTGACTTTTCGTCTTGCTGGGACACAACTAGGCCTGTCGGTATATGTGTAATCCTGACTGCCGAGTAAGTCGTATTGACACTTTGACCACCTGGTCCACTTGAACAAAAGGTGTCGATTCGGAGGTCCTTATCCTCAATGTGAATATCAACTTCTTCAGCCTCTGGTAGTACCGCCACAGTCGCAGTCGACGTATGAATACGGCCACTTCCTTCTGTTGCTGGCACTCGCTGAACTCTGTGCACTCCACTTTCATATTTCAATTGGCTGTAAACCCGTTTGCCTTCAATGAGAACGACCACTTCCTTGATAGCGCCAACGCCGGTTTCATTGGAGGAGAGAACCTCTACCCGCCAACCAAGGGTTTCAGCGTACCGTGCATACATTCGAAACAGATCAGCAGCAAAAAGACCAGCTTCGTCACCGCCAGTGCCAGCTCTGATTTCAAGGACGACATTTTTTTCGTCATTTGGATCTTTCGGGATCAGAAGAACCTTGATTTCTTGCAAGAGCATTTCTCGACGTTCTTCAAGTTGGATGAGTTCTTGTTGCGCTAGCTCTTTGAGTTCGTCGTCGTCGTTGGTTTCGTCGACTAATTCCTTTGCTTGAGCCGCTTCGTCTGCTACTTCTTTGTACAGGCGAAAATGTTCAATAATTGGCTGTATTTCTGATAACGCCTTGGTGTGAGCGCGGTATTCTTGCTGGTCCGCTTGGACCACAGGGTCGCTAATAAGTTTTGTCAACTTGTCGTAACGTTCTTCAATTACTTGTAATTTGTCGAACATAATTAGCCTCCCGAGACCGGCGGCAAGAAAGCGACTTCATCGCCATCCGAGAGTTTCGAATCCATGTGGGCGTATTCTTCATTGACAGCAGTTGAGATTGCTTCACTATAAGAATCGAACTCAGGAAAATCTTGAACTAAAGTCTTCCAAACAGAACGGGCTGTAGAGCCATCTGGAAGATCGCGATCGAGATTCGACTTTCCGGCGATATCTCGTAACCGAGCAAAAAGTAGAACAGTTATACGCATGCTAGACGGATGGCGGTCTGACGGGCTGTCTCGTCATCGGGACTTGCCGTAGCCCCTTCGATCCAGACATCACCGCCTTCAAAATATTCATGTTTCCAAATTGGAGCAATTTGCTTGATGCGCTCAATAGCATACCTGCACGAGGAAAAGGCATTCGCACGGTGCGGTGATGCAGCTGCGATCGCGACACTCGCTTCTCCTACATCGAGACGACCGATTCGATGGTGTACAGCTAGGTGTGTGTCAGGCCACAGTTCAGTAGATTCATCCGCGATCCGTTGAAAAGCCTTTACTGCAAGGGGTTCGTACGCTTCATATTCAAGATGCTCTACCTGGCGGCCCTGGTTCTCATTGCGAACCGTACCAAGAAAAGAGGCTATCGCCCCCGCACTAGCCGGTGCCTTTCTTAGTTGGTTTTCGACATACTCGACCATGTTATCGAGGTTTAGTGGGTCAGTGGTAACGACGAATGCGATCACATTCATTTTTTGAGTATAGCAGTTAGCTTTGAACGTATTTGGGGCCTGGTTTGGTGATTCTAAAAACCGGTGAACCACGCATTTTTGTTTTTGGCGCAAACCAGCCGGCGTGTTAATTCAGTAGTCACAAACCTCTGAGCGGTCTGGGCGGCGTCAATGATCGTGTGTCCAATAACTAGCTGTGCGAGTAAGGCGGAACTGTACATGCAGCCGGTGCCGTGGGTTTGTCCGTTCGAATCTAGCGATACACGTCGATTAGGGACTTCGAAGAAGTTATGTCCGTCATGAACCACGTCGACTACGGTATCTCCTGTCGGGTTGTAGTGACCCCCAGTGATTACGACTGCGCCTGGCCCAAGATTTTTTATTCGGCGAGCAGCGGTTTTCGTATCGCTAAGTGTTTTGATCGTAATACCGCTTAATCGTTCTGCTTCAGCCTTATTTGGTGTAACAACGGATGCCTGTGGGAGTAATTTGTGCTTGAGATCTTCGACGGCATTTTCTTCAAGTAGCGCTGTTCCGCTAGTCGATTGAATTATGGGGTCTATAACCGCTAATAACTCACGCTTATTGAGAGCAGATGCAACACTGTTAACGGTATTGCGTTTTCCGAGCATTCCAGTTTTTACGCCCGTAATATCGATATCATCAAACACGGTATTCATTTGAGCCGTGATTATTTCGGAGGGGATAATATGCGTGGCCGTAATGCGCGACGGACTTTGTGCGGTTACGGCTGTTATTGTACTTATTCCATACAGACCATGAGCCGCGAAAGTTCTTAAGTCAGCTTGTATACCAGCACCTGAACAGGAATCGCTTCCGCCGATAGTGAGCACAACTTTCACTTATCTATCCTGAAATCATTATTGTTACTGCTTTGGACAAAGATAAGAAGGTATTGATAGCGAAAGCTGTCATCATGTGTAACCAGTTCGAGGCCTGCGGCTTTTGCGGCTTTAATTATGGTTTCCGGATCGACACGATCCTGTAGCGGTGGTCCCGGACCACCTCCATTGAGGCGATGTTCGACGATTCCTATACGCCCTTCCTTTTTCAATTGTGGGATGACATTACGTAGGAGGGTTGCAGGATCTTCGACTTCGCCATAAACGTCGACCATTAAAACCGCGTCAACCGGTTTTGGTATTTTCGGATTGTTAAAAGTTCCGATGATTGTTTCTACGTTAGAAAGATTTGTACGATTTACCCTTCTGTTGATCGATTCGATCATTTCTCTCTGAATGTCTTCGGCGTAGACGAGTCCTTTTGGCCCGACTCTATTAGCAAGCTTGATTGTGAACCAACCACCTCCAGCGCCGACATCGGCAACAGTGGTGCCACTAGTGATACCGAGAAGGTCCATTATCCTTTCGGGATCCTGCCAGGCGTCACGATCTGGGCCTTCAAGCGCACCTAGTTCTTCAGGTGGAAATAAGCGTCCATGGTCGCTCCGTTGTTGACCATTTACTTCACGTATCGTCAGGTTCAGTATCAGACACGAAACCGCAACTGAAAGAACAATGTTCATGGAATACATTACCTTGCGATTATGGCACGCTGTCTGGCGGGCAAGGAATCGGTGTAGTGTTTCGTTCTTGCATCGGAGGACGGCCGTAGCCTCGCTCTGTGGCTTGTATGTCGAGACTGTTCGTTTCTAGATCTAGGATTGGCAAAAGCGAGAACGGGGTTTGATTATTAACGTAAAGATGTTTTAGATAGCCTCCGCACGCCCGACAAAACTCAAGTCGCCAATCTGTTTGATGTTCTGAGACGGCAATCAGGAATGTTTTGTTATTGTTATTGCAGTAAACACACTGGCTGCATGGGGGACTCCAATCTGCGCCACAAAAAGAGCAACGGAGGTGGCGTTTTCCTGACCAAGATTCTGCTAATGCAGGCCAAGATCCGCATGCGGGACAGAGTCCTTGTCTCCAGTTCTTAGCTGCAGTTCGAATTGTTAACTCAGTACTATTCTCACAGACCAGTGCTTCATGCTGAAGGCGATTTGCAATTGGGCCAACAGTAAGTTCTGCTATAAGCCAAATAAGGTCCGGTGAAATTCCGAGCTGAGTTGCTCTCAGTCGGATCGGAGACTGTTGACGCAAGAGGGAGGCGTGAAAGAGTGAACCGGGTTCTATTTGTCCTTGCTCGAGTACCCGTCGAATGTTTTTTGCGGTTTCTCCGGCACCACTCGCGGCAAAATCGTTACAAAAACCGAGCAAGTATGGAACGAGACGGTCAGTATTGAGTTTGACCGCGAGCTCAAGGACCGGAGCTTGTTGTTGCTTAAATCTTTGAAAGATATCTTCAGGAATTGCATTGATTCCCGGTTCAATTAGAGAAGTATCGTCAACTAGCTCCATGCTACGGGTCACGAGTATTCGTTGTAATTCGACTGCAGAGGCTAAATCGGGTTGAGCTGTGACTATTGCGAGCCAACGGCTGTCTGCCTCATCCAAGATTATGTCGTTTTTCTGACTCATTCGTTCTCAGTATTACGTGAATACAATCTAATGACGAAGATGCTGTAAGTTATTGTATTAAAGTCGATTATCCTATCAGGTCTGAATGCTTTGAATAACTTCGTCTTGAAGAGCCTTGTGAGCGGTCGCTATACTTAGGGTTTAAGGGAGATTATTAACTTGTCTGAAATGTCAACTGTACAGGCTGGGCCCGTTACGGTAACGTCCGCCGCGGCTGGGAAAATTACTGCGTTGCTTGTTGAAGAACAGAAAAACGAAGCTGGCCTTCGAGTTTTTGTTCAAGGCGGAGGTTGTTCCGGTTTTCAGTACGGTTTAATGATTGAAGATGGTCCCGGCGATACGGAGTCAGACAAAATTTTTGAATCGAATGGGGTGAGGCTTTTTGTTGACCCGATCAGCATTCGTTATTTGACGGGTGCTGAGGTAGATTTTGTCGACAACCTTACAGGGGGCGGATTTACCATTAAGAATCCCAATGCGAAATCGACGTGTGGATGCGGTCAGTCGTTTGGCGTTTGAATTTACGTGGCCCTATTCTTCGGTTACAGTCCCCGGTTGATGTAGTCAGCTGACTAATTTAGGAGCTGAGTTTTTGAATGGAGCCTTTTTCTGCATACCTCGAACGTTTACGTCCGGCAGGAGGAAAGCGTTCCAGCAAGCGTGATCTGATCGTAAATGTCTTTCTTCGCCAAGAAGGACATCTCAGTGCGGATGATCTGGTAGAAATCATGCGTCGGGACGAATATAAGATTAGTCGCGCGACTGTTTATAGAACTCTACAGTGGATGGTTGAAGCCGGAATTGCGCGAAAAGTTGATTTTGGGGAGGGACGGTTTCGGTTTGAGCACTCCTATCGTCACCCACGGCACTTTCACCTCATATGTAAGACATGCAATCAGTCATCAGAATTCCTATCATCTGACATTGAAGCTCTTGTTGAAGAGGTTGCGTCAGCACGATCTTTTTCAGCTAGACAAAGTGTTTTACAAATTTATGGCACCTGCGAAGAATGTCAGACTGGTCGTCAGCGACCAGAAGGTAAGGTCACTACGGAGTTGTTGTTTGCACGAGACGCTTTGCGGATTGCAATCGCAACCGAAAGAAGTGGTTTGGAGTTTTATTCACGTGCTGCGCGTCTCACCAAAGATGCTCGCGGTCGGCGAGTATTTAAGAAGCTCGCAGAGGAAGAAAAAGAGCACCTTTCAACACTTGAAGCCCGTTACGGTGAGCTTTTAAAAGAAGATCCTGAGCTTGAATCCCGCCCAACGTTTCTTTTTTTTAAGGGAGCAGCAAACGGACTGTTTGCGGCAGGGGCGGAAGAGTTAAGTCGCGGTGTGGATGCCGCTGAGGCTCTCAAAATCGGTATTCGCTGTGAGCGGGGTTCTCATCGGTTTTTTAAGCGATATGGTGAGCGGTTTGAAGATTCCGAGGGTAAACGCATCTTTTTAGAGTTTGCGGATGAAGAACGTGAACACTTAGAGCTACTTATCCGAGAGTACCGGGCACTTACTACTCGGACGGCTAGTCGGCCGAAGCGAGGGGTAAAGCGTACGCGTCGCGCTAGTGCTTGATTGCCAACTACCCGTTAATCGGTTTTCGTACTACTTTTATGATTGATCTCCACATGCATACCACTGCGTCTGATGGGATTTTGAATCCGTCTGAGCTGGTAGAACGTGCATTTAATGTGGGAATCGATATTTTAAGTGTGACTGATCACGATACGATGGGCGGAATTGATGAGGCCTCAGATGCGGCAATTGCGCGTGGAATAAAGTTCTTGCCTGGGATTGAAATTACTGCTGTGGATAACCGTAAAGATGTCCATATGCTGGCTTATTTTTTGGACAATAAACAGAGAATGTTGTCAGATTTTCTCGGTCAGCAGAGAGCTGACCGGGTTCGACGGGCGCGGGAAATTTCAACAAAATTAGCTGGTTTGGGAGTGCCGATAAATATTGATGAGAAGATTATCCGATGTGAATCAACTGGCCAGGCGGTTGGTCGTCCGGACGTAGCCAATGCACTGTTGGAGGCCGGACATGTGGCTTCAGTACAGGAAGCGTTTGATCGATTTCTAGGCGATGGGTGTTCAGCTTATGTTCCGCGAAAAGGTGTGTCTCCAGCTGATGTTGTGCGTATGGTCAAAGAGGTAGGTGGTGTAACGGCTTTGGCTCATCCAGGATTGTTGAGGAAAGATTCTCTGATATCAGAACTTGCTGGAAGGGGATTGGATGCAATTGAGGTTTACCATAGCGATCACACTGTATCTGATGAATCGCGCTACTTACGTTTAACGGAAGAGTATGGTTTGGCTGTCAGTGGCGGGTCTGATTTCCATGGGGATCATCATCGCCGGGCTAAATGTTTTGGCAAGGTTGGTCTTCCCCGACGATGCTTTTCGGTTTTTCTTGATCGTCTGAAGGAAGCACATAAGAGAATTCACGGCGTAATTCCAATGGAATTTAGTTGATGACGGCAGCGCTCATAACCGTAACGCTACTCGGTATCGGGGGACTTGGCTATAGCGCCGTTATTGGATTTATGGCGAAGATACCCAGTGATGTTGGTCAACATGCCTCGATCGCTATTTTTTTTACTTTAATCACCTTACTTGCGTATTCGATGACGATGTTTTACTTGATTGGTAAAGGCAAAGCGATTCGAGAAGCGATAGAAGAGGGCGGACTATCAACAGATTTATACAAGACAATGGCCACCGCACGAGCTCCCGTGTTCGGGGTCGGTAGTATGGCAATGGGGTTGACTATGCTGACCGCTATTCTTGGTGGTGGAGTTGACACGGAGGTCCTACCGATTGGTGTGCATTCAATTGCGTCGGTTGCAATGATGGGAACAAATATCTTTGCGTTTCGTGTTCAAGTAATTGCACTAATGGTTGCAACTGAAGTAGTGAATGAAGTGGATCGGCAGCTGGTTTCTAGTGATGATGCCGCGCATTAAAACTCAGCTATTACTTTTTGATATAGACGGTACACTTTTGCTTTCAGGGGGTGCTGGAAAGCGTGCCTTAAACAGAGCCTTCAAGGAGTCATTCGGTGCCAGCGATGGGTTCGATTCGATACCCGTGGCAGGCAGAACAGACGAACTAATTTTTCGGGATGCGCTTAAGCGAGCTGGAAAAACGGCGACCGCTTCATGTAGACACGATTTTTTCTCACTCTACTATAAATATCTCGAGCAAGAGATTGTCCATCCAGGTCGCAATAAAGGCTTAATGCCTGGCGTCAGATTACTTTTGGATCGGTTGTCACCGCTTTCTAATGTCGTAATTGGTTTGCTAACGGGAAATTTTGCAGCTGCCGCCAAGATTAAACTGCAGTATTTTGGCATTTGGGACTATTTTGTGTTCGGTGCTTATGGGGATGACGCACCTGTACGCGATGATTTGGTGCCGATCGCAGTGTCCAGAGCGAGAGCTAGTGATGTTGCTATTTCATCGAACGTTGAGGTGATTGTCGTGGGGGATACGCCATTAGATGTTCGATGTGCTATTGCTGGCGGAGCACGATCAGTTGCCGTTTGTACAGGTTCGTATGGAGAATACGAGCTTCAGGAGGCGGGTGCTGATTCGATTCTTCCAGATCTTACTGACCCTGAAAGGTTCTTACGACTTATCTTAGAATGAACCGACTTACGTTTTTCAGTTGATGGCTATCAGTTGTTCGCCTGTTAATCAGAAATGCTAGAAATTGGCGGAAGCGCCTGGGAGTCGAACCCAGCCCCCCCGCGTAGCAGGGAGCGACCGGTTTTGAAGACCGGGAAGGCCACCGGGCCCCGTTCGCTTCCATGCAAAAGCAAAAGAGAGAGAACTGTCTGTCAGCAGTATACGTTGAGACTAGATCTTGACGAATCTTGGTGCTAGCCGAGTGCGTTGCAACAACCTTAATTTCCTAGCTGCGTATAGGATTGACAGATTAAAGGGCGTGCTTAGCTCTCAAGTAAGTGTACTTCGCCTGCACGAGGGCCTTTATCGGACTCTTCTACGGTGAACTCAACTCGTTGGCCTTCCCGCAACAACTCGAAAACTGCCTGTCGAACTGAGCTGCGGTGAAAGAAGTGTTCGACACCGCTTTCGTCACGAATAAAGCCAAAACCTTTGTCGATCAACAGACGTGCAATGGTGCCGTTCGGCATACCTTACCTCCGCCGGTCAGCGAGTTCGCCCCAATCGGCAGAAAACGCTTTTCCCGTGAGCTGCGCAGTTTGTTCTCTTGATTATTTAGCCCAAGAAATACTCTAGGCCTCAACATCAAATAAAAACAGCTCGAAGCCCGCAGTCTATTGAGGTCGATACAAGAAGTCAAGCATTCCCTGGAGCGATCGTCAATTGCCGAAAGTTTAAGCGACTAAGAGGTTTATGGGTTTTCCTTTAGCTTCCGTCGGGCTTGATTTCAGGCGGTTTAGCCTCTGTTGAAGGAGGCGGTGCAGGCTTCGGTTTCTTTGGTGGAGGATAAGTTGTCCAGAAATTACGCCCGCAAGTTGGACATTTCCAAAATTGCTGTGGCGGCCAAGCCTGGCCTGGGGCAGGGTCAAGTAAGTCCATTTGTTGACCGCAGCGCTGACAGCGAATTTGGACATCAATAGCGTTCATTCGCTTGGATTGTACTGTGCAGAAAGATTCGTTGCAAAGGGTTGGGGCTGTTAGCATTTATTAATGCTTGTACCAGGTCTTATTTTGGCTGGAGGGCGCTCTTCTAGGATGGGTAGACCTAAGCCACTGCTTCCTGTTGATCGAAAAGACACTTTCTTGACGCGATTGATTCGTACGTTGCGTGATGCCGGAATTACGGAAGTGTTTGTCGTGCTTTCCGTGGATGGTCCTTTGGATGCTATTGAATCGATTTTAAGTGAGTTGCCGTATTCCGTACGGGTTGTTGAAAATCCGAATCCTCAAAATGGACAATTATCTTCGTTACAGTGTGGCCTTAATGTGATCGAGAGGCCAGGCGTCGATGCGCTACTGACGACTCTAGTCGATTTGCCACTAGTATCTTCCGCAACAGTCCGCACTTTGCTTGATACTTATAAGAGGACTCGTGCACCTATTGTTAGACCGAGTCGGTTAGATGGGAGCGCTCATGGGCACCCTGTAATTTTTGACAGGACACTTTTCAATAAGTTGCGTTTGGCGTCGCCGAAGACTGGAGCAAAACCAATAGTACGATCTTATAAATCAGAGGTTATAAACGTTTTGGTTAACGACGAGGGTGCATTTACAGATATTGATACGCCTGCTGATTACGAGCGAATATTTGGACGTTCCTTAAGTGAAGCGATAAAGCTTCGTTGATCGCTTAGCCGTGAGAGAACTACAATTACACCCAATTAAAGATCGATAAGGGCCAGTGGCGCAGTTGGGAGCGCGCGTGAATGGCATTCACGAGGTCACGGGTTCGACCCCCGTCTGGTCCACCATACTAATCCTCAATAGACCCTAAACATTCGTTGTATCTCTGTGGTGTCTGAAGTCTGAGACAGTGCAAGCATCAGAAGAACGCGTGCTTTAATCGGTGATAAATCACCTCCAGCTATACGGTTGTTTGCGTATCGCCAGTTCAGCCTATTTTCACTAGAAGTATTGATGGAGCGGCGAGGGGGTATCTGCCCAGCGCCGGTTCTGGTCGTGATAACGACCGTCAAATCCGCGTCAATTACTTTCTGAAGGGCGTCACTCTGCCCTGGACTTGTTGCTCCAGCCCCGGCTGCGGCAATAATCAAGCCCTTTGCACCGGTTTGGTGTGCGGCCGAGATTATATCGCCGGTGGCCCCGAGATAGCTCATTACAATGTCGACTCGTGGTAAGTGACCAATAGTCGCTGGATCAAACTCCGTTCGGCGAGTATGTCGTCGCATCGGTCGGCGGTGATAGACGATACGATCAGATTCCACGGAACCCATTGGTCCGTATAATCCGGAATTGAAGGCGTCCAAGCGTTGTGCGTGACGTTTCGCAACGTTGCGGGCTCCATGAATCTGTTCGTTTAATACGACAAGAACTCCTCGCCCACGAGATGCAGCGGCGGCAGCTACTTTAAACCCGTCTAAAAGATTTGCAGACCCATCGTAACCAACTTCATCAGGTGTCCGCATGGCTCCGACCATGACAATGGGACGGTCTGATTTAACGGTTAGGTTAAGGAAATAGGCGGTTTCTTCAAGCGTATCGGTGCCGGTTGTTACGACGATTCCATTTAGGTCAGGACGCTCATCAAGAATTGTGTTGAGCCGGTTCGAAAGTTCCAACCAATGGTCTAGCCCGATCGCACTGCTTGGAATATTGGTGAATTGTTCGGTTTCTACCGATATGAACCGACTTAGCGAGGGGACTAATGCAATAAGTTCATCAGCAGTTAATCTTCCATTCGGATGGTTCGAAATTGTGCCGCCTGTCGCGATTAGAAGTACTGCCGGAGGTTCGTCCAGTTGCTCGGTGGCATGACATTCATTCGCTGCGATGAGATACAGCAGCGCTGCGATAGAGAATCGAACAGATAGACGCATTATCTATTTTGTAATAACTACTAGTGCGTACTATACCGAATCTGTTGCAACGCGATGGGCTAGCGAAAGCCATGAGACCAAACTTGTAACCGCTTCTTTCGGTGTTCCCCCATAAAAGGGCATCAGCGCGCCGGGCCCTCCGGCATTACGGATAAGATACGCTCGCCAGCGATTTCCCTGCGTTGGTGTGACGGCAATCTCGTATTGGTATCCGTTGATCGTTTCTTTAAAGTGCTGGACGGTCACAGTTATACGGTATCAATGTGTCGTTATGTGAAAAGTTGAACCGGCAAATTGTATTTCACTAGAATCTGATTTCAAGCGAAGCGATACGCGAAGGCGTCTTCCACATCTCAGGACAACATAGATTTCAGAGTAAATTTGTAAAAAAAAAAAAACTGTCCTCATTATTTCCACAAGACGTAAACAGTTTTTCCACAGGCTTTCGTTCTGGCATTTCTCTGGTTTTCAAAGGCGCCAATTTTTTATGCGGTCATATTCCAAGGAAATGTCGTCATCTTCGCGTGCTGATGAATATATGAGACCAGTAACGACTAGGGGGATTTGATTTCGTCTTCATGTTAAACGCGTGATGGTTCACAATACGACGTGGTTACTCCTCGGGTGGTTCGATTATTTCGCGTTTCAACGTTGCGAGAGTTTCAACGATGTATTGAGAAAGTAGTTGTCGGTCTTGACACGAGAAGTAGAAAAGCAGCATCCGTCCTTGTGCCTACCCGTTCGGCATCAGAACAATTGCGTTCGATGCTTGCTGCGAGAAATGTGGCGGAATGTGTGCCGGCGATTGTTTCGAGAACAGATTGGTATGAATGGCTACGACGAAAATTGCCAAGTCAACCGGATGTTCTGACACCTATTCAGCGGCAAGCGATTGCCGCTCGGGCCGCGCGCGATGCGATCGAGGCTGGTTGCCCGCCACCATTTAAATTAAAACCTGGCCTCACTGCGGAGTTCCTTTCATTTTACGATGATCTTCATCGCTATCGACGGTCAACGGATGCGTTTGAGCGATTGATCGTTAAGGACTTGGAAGAAACGGCTGATGTCGACCGTGGTGCGAAGCGCCTACTACAACAAAGTCTTTTCTTAGCTGAAGCCTTTCGGGCCTATGAACATAGAAAGGTTGCTCTCTCGTCTGTTGATGAACATACGCTTCGAAACTTGCTGTTGGAACAAGAGTTGTGTGAACAGTTATCGGAGGTAATAGTGACGATGCCGGACCAGGCGGCCCATCCGCATGGTTTGTATCCAGCTGATTTTGACCTACTTTCTCGGATGCCTAGGCTCGGCTGTATAACCTTGGTGGCGACAGACGCGATTCTTGATAGTGGATATAGAGAGCGTCTTGACGAGTTATTGCCGGGATTGAAGGAAGAGAGAATTGTTGGTAGCCATGACCGCCCAACTATTGTTGTGCCAGATTTACCGGAAGACGATCTCTATTTTACTTGGCGGGACCGAGAGGAGGAACTCAGGGCAGTTGGTCGACAGTTAGATTGTCGAAGGAGAAACGATGGTTTATTGCCGTCATCAGCAGCGCTCGTGATTCAGAGATCACTACCGTATCTCTATCTGGCACCTTCGGTTCTTGACGAATTTGATATACAGGCCAGCGCCGGCGTTGGGATGCCACTAGCGACAGAACCATATGTCGCACTTATTGATCTTATTTTTGAGGTCGTCGAATCGAATTTTAGTCGACGGTCTTTAGTTGCATTGCTCGAGTCACCACATTGTGAATTTGTTGATGGTCACACCGGTTCTTTGGGGCGACGTTCTGTCCAGGCTTTGGATAAGTGGTTACGAGAGTCGTACTTTCATGGTGGAAGAGATGAACTGGCGAAGAGGCTTACGAGTTGGACGAGTACCGGTCGTGAACCTCTTGAAGTACTACCAGCGTTACGCTGCGCGCTTGCGGTCGCTGAAGAATTGCAAGCGATGTGCTCGACGCAGTTAGTGTCAGAGCACTTTTCTATATTGAGGCAATTCCTTGATGACCACTCGAGTGTTGTTCGTGATACGACGAAAAATAACAGAGAAGTAGCTGTACGAAATCTAATTAGCGACGGGTTGAAGAGTTTTCAGGAAGCGTTTGATGGTGAAACTGAAATAGCGCGTGCCACGCATACTCGTGCCATTGTTCATCGTTGGATAGAAAACCAGACGTGTCCGAGGAAGAAGGTGGACGATGGGGTTCACCTCCTGGATGCACATGCAGCAATTTATGGTGTTTTTGAAGATGTGTTTGTCGCGGGACTCGTTGATAGTGATTGGCCGGAAAAGAGTAGGCCCAACATCTTTTATCCAGCAAGAATGCTGGTTGGACTTGGGTGGCCTCGCGCGAGAGACAAGATGCTTTCTGCCCGCGCAGCCTTTCGCGATTTATTGACGTTGTCTCGTGCGCGAGTATGGTTGTCAACTTTTTCTCTAGAAGATGACGATGTCGTAAACGCATCTCCTGTTCTTGAAGATCTTGCCGAGTGCGATTTGACGAGCGAGGGTATTTCACAGGCAACATTAAGTTGGAATAGCAGCAACCCTGAGCAAACTAAGACTGGTGGGTCTCAGGTCTTTTTTGACTTAAAGATCAGAGACCAATGGAAATTACTTCGCATCGAGCGTATCGGGTACCGAAATAACCAGCGGTTCAAGGGGAGAGTCGGTTCGCGACCCGCAAAACCGTATGCGGTTACTGAACTAGAGCAATATCTTTCGTGTCCATTTAGGTATTTTTCGCGGCACACACTTGGCTTGGACGAATCTAGTGAACGTGACGACGGGCTATTTCTCAGTCCGAAGCAACGTGGCTTGCTGTTGCATAGTGTTTTCGAAAAATTTTTTGAAGATTGGCAATCTAAGTTAACTTTTTTAAATCTTGATCGAGCACTGGATAGATTTGCTGCGATCGCGGAAAAGTCTATTGCTTGGCTTGAGCCAAGCGAACGTGCTGTTTTGAAAATGTGGCTTCTGGGTTCGGCAGCATCACCCGGTGTAGCAGAAAGAGTATTTGTTGCGGAAATTGAAAATGAGCTGGAAGTCGTCGAGCGCTTGACTGAACACCGAATTAGAAGCACATTGGAGTTTCGTAATGGCGAGGAACGCCGTACGGTTGAATTGCACGGTAAATCAGATCGCATCGATCTTCATTCTGATAATACGTTTCGTGTGATTGATTACAAATCTGGCCTGGCGCCGAAGTCGTCGAATGCACTCCAGCTCACTTTGTACACCGATTTTATAAAACAACAATTGCAATCTGAACGTAGTGCAGAATGGCAAGCGGTCGAACCAATTTATGTTGTATTTGGAGATCCCAAAAAAACGGCGGTGCCGATCAGAAAAGATATCGAGACGGCGGAGAAACAGGTAATGGAGATTACTCAGTTAATTGAACATGGTGATTATCCAGTCTGTCCGGATAGTCGTTTTAATTGTCAGTTCTGCGGGTACTCAACGGTCTGCCGGAAAGATTATGACGAACAGTTCTAAGCGCCAGTCGGTCACATCGGGGGCAGGGGACTTGGGGTCATCCGAAGAAGCTTCAAAGACAGTCATTCCTGACCAAGCCGCACGTGACGCATCGGTTGACCCTACCCGAAATGTCATTCTTGAGGCGTCTGCAGGAACTGGAAAAACATCGGTGTTGGTTGAACGGTATCTGAACTTGTTACGAGCTGGAGTGCATCCAAGCAACATTCTTACGATTACGTTTACTCGGCAGGCAGCTGCCGAAATGCGATCGAGGATTGTAAAAAAGCTGAAGCAGGATGCGGCTGAAACACGGGAAGGTCAGGAGCGGTGGTTAGGTCTTCGAGATCGATTAAACGAGATCAGCATCAGTACGATTGATGCATTCTGCGTTTCACTGCTGCAAGAGTTTCCGTTGGAAGCAGGATTAGAGCCTGGATTTACACTCGTTGACGAGACAGAGATTCCTCGTGTCGTACAAGCCGCTACGGATCGTGCCATCGCAGTCGGAAATCGACTGGCCTCGGACGACCCGAATGTAGCGATGTTGCTGGCCACTCTCGGTCCGTCACGCACCCACAAAGCTATAGCTGATCTGATCCGACGGCGGCTTGTAGTGACACCAGCATTAAATGATTTCCTTCGTAGGTGGCCGAAGAGCCTTGATGTCGAAGTAGTGTGCCGTGAATCAGTAGCAGAGCTACGTCAACGGTTAAGCATTACTTTTTATTCTTCGCCATCATCTGAAGCTCGTTCTGTCCTCGAAACATTTTGCGACTCAGGCTCGATCGAGAACAGGCAGTTTCTCGTTGTTGCAAAAGATCTCCAAGGGCTCGAACGACTGGCTACTGACGAGGTGTCTAGGGTGCGAGCGGCTTTCGAGCGATTACGTCTTTATTTTTTGACACAAAAAGGGAAGCCGAGGCGGCGATTCATATTTGGCAATATCAATACCGCTAATCGAAATGATATTTTTCGAAAAAAACAATTTCTTGAATCTGCGGCAATTATTTCAAAGGCGGTTTCTGACATTTTATTTCGCTTGGACCGAGAACTAAATGTTGTGTGCGTTCGTGTCGTAAGACAACTTCTTGCCATTGGCGTCAAAGAATATCAACGCGAGCTTGAGTGTCGAGCGTTGTTAGATTTTGATGGTGTGCTAGAACGAGCCATAACACTATTGCGCCAAATGGATGAATTTTCACAGTCTCGTTACCGCTTGGAATCACGGTACCATCATGTGCTGATCGATGAATTTCAGGACACCAGTCGCGCTCAGTGGGAATTGGTGTCGCTACTGGTGCAATCATGGGGCGAAGGAAATGGATTGGTTCACGAAGCCCCCTTGCCGCCAAGTGTGTTTGTAGTCGGCGACCGTAAGCAATCGATTTACCGTTTTCGGGGTGCTGATGTAACGGTTATGAACGAGGCGATTGCTGCGATCGAGGGACTTCGAGACCCTCACGGCTCTGTTCCTTGGTCTGCCCGCCAATCAATTTCGACTAGTTTCCGCGCTGTGCCTGGATTACTTAGATTTATCAATGATTTTTTTACGTCGGTCGAAAAAAATACTACTCGCCATAATGCGTTTCGGTTTGACGAGAAAGATCACTTTCCCGCGATTGATTCTAATCAACCGCTAAGCCAGCAACCACTTAGCCTGTCTTTGTCTACAACTATTACAGATTGTGCAAAAAGTATTGCCAGTGAAGTTGAGGTTTTACTTCGGGAAGGTAAAGTTAGAGATCGGCACACCGCCCGGATGCGATCTATTGAGTTAAGTGACATTGCGGTACTGTTTCGGGCACGAGAGACTAACCGTTACTTCGAGCAAGCGTTTGAGCGTCTTGATATACCGACGTGCGCCTATAAGGGTCTTGGGTTTTTCGACACGGATGAGGTCAAAGACATCCGTGCACTTCTGCGTTATCTGGCGAATCCGATTTCGGAATTGCGTGCTGCCGCGTTTCTTCGTTCGCGTTTCATCGGAGTTTCTGACTGTGCGCTTGTCGAACTAGCCGGTGGTTTGTGTGATGCGCTTGTTAGGATGCCTGAGCGAGTTACTGCACTTACTGCCGAAGACCGCAATATTCTTAAATGTGCGCATTATGTTGTTCCCGGTTGGCTTGAATTGGTTGATCGCTTGCCGCCGTGCGAAGTTCTCGACCATGTTATTGCTGCTTCGGCGTATTTGACTGAACTTGGTAGCGGCCAGACTGTGCAAAAGCGGGAGAACATTAAAAAGATTCGCAGTTTGGTACGGCGTGCCCAGAACCGCGGGTATGCGACGATGCAGCGCATAGCGGATCAGATTGATGATCTGGTGGGTGAAGTCCCTAATGCGGTGGTCGATGCGTTTAACGCGGTGAGTTTAATGACGGTTCATGCGGCGAAAGGCCTGGAATTTCCGGTTGTATTCTTAGTCGACCTTGGTCGTGGAACTGGATCCCACTCTACGGCGATAAATCTTGCTTTTGACGAAACGGGACGGGACCCATCGTTCTCGGTATTGCCTTTTCGGACGAATGAAGATGGGGAAGAGCACTTAAATGAGAGAGAGGAAAGCAAGCGGTTACTTTATGTTGCTTTGACTCGCGCTCGAGACCAACTGTATCTGTCAATGGTCACAAGTGACTTCTCCATTAAACCCAGTCGAGGTAGTTTGGCTGAGGTGTTTCCAGCATCATTCTTATCGTCTCTAGAAGCTGCAATTGGTTCAAGTCGAGCCGAGTGGATAGGGCCGAGCGGTGACGCTCATCGGTTTGAGGTTTTGCCAGCATTGTCAGAAAAGCCTTCATAAATAACTTGGCGGATTCGTAACATAGCGTGAAGTTCGTGACCTGTGGCCAGAGCAATTGAGAGCCGATAGGTTTTATTAGAGGGCGGACAAGGTGGGTAGGTGCCAATCAAAAAACATGTGCCGGTCGCGGAAAGAAAACATTACCAATGTTGTCAGATGCTTTTTCTATGAATGAACCTTTTGAGCTTTTAATGCTTGCGGCGCTTCCATGCGGCTGTGTCACGGCTGATTACCGCGCTTCGTCAATGGAGGTCGATTTGATTTCGTTGGAGGTGAAAGGGCCCCATTGCACCATGCCGGATCACCATGCCGGTCATGTATTGAGTATTGATGAGTCCAGAGACGAGTTAAGCTTGCTCAATCCCCGCTAGTGCCTCGTGACTATCTATTTCCGAAGGAGACTGGAATCCTTTGTGACTCGTTCCATCCAAAGTCTAGCGTTAGATTCGGCCTCTTCTTGAGTCTGTCCAGGTAGTATGACGGACCCAATTGGTTCTGGTCCCTCGGTACTGGTTATCCACGCGACCCAGTGTCCGGCGCGTGCTTCACTGTGAATTGTGTAATTACTCATACACAATTATCTACTCAATAGTTAACCATGGTAAAGCAACGGGTCGTTTCTTGCCTCGATTAGCGGAGGCGAGACAAGTAGTAGTGTAGAATTCAAAAGATGTCACTGATATGTTCTGATTGCGGGAATGAAAAGAGTTTCCAGATAAAGACGATCCAAATCACGGCGATTGAGGTAGTAGAGGCCGGCGAGAATCCCCGTTTTGACCCAAAGGATGAGGGGAATGTTGAACCGACCGTGTTGGAACTCTTGTGTGAAGAATGTGAGTCCAGTCTTGATCTCGATAGTCTTAGCGCGGGAGACCGACAGAAGCTTCGACTTGCTGTTTCTTTTTGATCGCCTTTTATCTAAGAACTGTGTTCGATGTTCCCGGACCCCGTCGTCGTTTGGTAGGACATGGTAGCCAGTTACACAGGCGTAACTACTGGAACTTAGCGCGACAGACCCGCGGGCCGTCTCCACGTCAACTAGTTTATCCAACCAACCACCAAGCAAAGTGTCCTGGTTCAGATGTTGAACTTGGGTTTCCGTCTGGCGAGGTTTTTGTTACGGGTATGCTAAAAGATTTTTGGGGGTCTTCCGACAGTAGCCAGGACGTAATTCAAAATACTACGATAGAGTTATCGTCTCTTCAGGCGCATGTTGGCGCGCAGATCCCCGTTAATCTTTCTGCCTGTCAGTCATGCCTTGTTTGCGGAGGTCGGGGAGAGTTGTCGTCGACACCTTGTGGGTTCTGTCGCGGTTCTGGAAAAGTACTCGTTCCTCATACCATCACACTAAGTTTTCCAGCGGGTGTGCGGCATGGAAGTGTATTTTATTTTTTGGTCACATTGCCGTATTCGTCTTCAACCGAAATAGAAGCGTTAATTGAGGTCTGTGATTAACGTGGGGATCGGTGCTTTATCTGAACGTTAGTTTTTGAACAATTTAACTCAGACCGCCAAGTTCAAGCCTCTAGTATTTTGAGGTTAGCGGTTAAGCCAATTAAGGTGTTCTGTTATGCCCGATGAATCAAACCAGCCCAAGAGAATGACATTGCCTATGGCGAACCCTGCCGCGCCGTCAAATCAGTCGCCGCAGGGAGTAGTTGGTCGTGAAATCCCAGGCATCAAGAATGTTATTGCCGTCGGTGCTGGAAAAGGCGGTGTTGGTAAGACTACGGTGTCGGTGAATCTTGCAGTTTCGCTTGCGAAGTCTGGTAGCCAGGTTGGCATAATCGATGCTGATGTATATGGTCCGAATGTTCCGATGATGCTGGGCATTTCTTCTCAGTTAGAGTCAGATGGCAAGAAAATAGTTCCGGCCGAAAAATATGGTATCCGCGTTGTCTCTATGGGTTTTCTGACGGACGAAAAGGCACCGATTATTTGGCGTGGCCCGATGCTGCACGGTGTTGTTCGACAGTTCTTTCAAGATGTAAGGTGGGGAGAACTTGATTATCTTGTCGTAGATATGCCTCCCGGTACCGGAGATGTGGCGCTAAGTCTTAGTCAAACAGTTCCTGTTTCCGGAGCGGTGGTTGTTACGACACCACAGAATGTATCGCTTGCTGATAGCCGCCGAGCGGTTGCGATGTACGAAAAACTAAACATTCCAACACTTGGGGTTATCGAAAACATGAGCTATTACGTTTGTCCGGGTTGCGAGCAAGAGTCAGACCTGTTTGGCAAGGGTGGTGGTGCACAGGTCGCGGAGGAATTGAGCATCCCTTTCCTTGGTCAAATTCCACTCTATACACCGATAAGGGTTGGCGGTGACACTGGTGAGCCCATAGTCAGTGTTGATTCTGAATCGCCAGGTGGACTAGCTTTCTCGAAGGTGGCGGAACGCGCGGTCGAACAACTTTCTGCTGCTAATCACAAACCATCGGCTCCCGCGCAGGCTGGGAATTAATAATTAGCGATTTGTTCGCTGCTCTTGGGCCTTACCGGTCATAGGCACGAAACGCACAGGAAGAGTTTGGGCAGTTGATGCGCCGGTATCCGTTTTCGTGATGATGGTCATTTCTTGTTGAACTTGACCTACCGGAATCACGAGTTTTCCTCCAACGGTCAGTTGCTCGATTAGCGCAGGCGGTACGTGGCTTGGTGCAGCAGTCACGATAATGGCGTCAAATGGAGCTTCTTCAGGCCACCCTTGATAACCGTCGCCGGACCTAATAGTCAGGTTGTGATAGCCCAAGTTATCAAGAAGGTCGCGAGAACGGATAGCGAGCTCTGGAAGTATTTCAATTGAAAAGACTTCTGACACGATCTCTGCCAGTATGGCTGTTTGATAGCCTGAACCAGTACCTATTTCCAGGACTCTAGATTCTTCCGTTAATGCTGCCATCTCAGTCATGTAGGCGACTACGAAAGGTTGAGAAATAGTTTGATTGAAGCCAATTGGTAATGGATTGTCTTCGTAGGCACGGTTTGCAAGATTTTGTGGCACGAAAAGATGGCGTTTGACTGATTTCATCGCGGCGACCACGTTTTCGTTTGTGATGCCACGCTGCCGGATTTGTTTCTCTACCATTTGCTCACGTTGCCGAGTGCGTCGTATTTCAATTTGTTGGCCTGTATTTGTCGAGCCGGTGAATACGAAGCCCTCACTGAAAAAGACGAATAAAATGAAAAAAAAGAACCATTTCGTGCGCCGTTTTCTAAGTTGGTGTGAAAAATTCACTTTTTGCCTAGCAAATGTCTAGTGCTACTCGCTGCTGTGAGTTCCCTCGGAGTGTAGCTTGTGGGGAGTCTTTAACGAAGAGTTCTTCATGGATTTATTGAACTAATTGTGGTTTCTAGAGATAAGTTGAGAACTCACGACGGCTGCTCCGATTAAAGCAAGGCTCTCGGAGAGCACTACATGGATGGGAATATCAGACAGGATATGTTCCATCGGAGCTTTGGCGCGGAATGCATCTAGAAATGTATGGCTCCTGAGGCGATTGAGTAACTTGGGAGCGATTCCACCGCCAATGTAGACCCCGGCGGTTGCAAGAGATCGCAGAGCGAGGTTGCCTGACTCGGAGCCAAGCGTGCTAGTAAACATATCTAGGGCACACGCACAGCGACCGCATTTGTTGTTGATAGCTGCGGCGGTAATATCATCGGCCTGTGGTGTTTCAGTGCTGTTGACAAATTCGCAGGGCTTGGCATCGTGCGTAAACATATGGAGTAGCGACAAACCTCGACCTGATAGGACGTGTTCGTATGACGCTCGCCCAAATTGCTTGATTATTGTTTGGAGAAAAAGGATTTCCTTTGCGGTTCTTGGGGCGTAATCGGTATGTCCCAATTCGCTGGCGATCGAAACAAATTTGTTGTTTAGCTTGAGCAGTACTGATGCACCCAGACCTGTGCCCGGAGCGATCAAAACGGCATTTCCCTGGGGGTCTGCGTTGCCTTCTTGAAGAGTTGTAACCTCATCGGAATTTAAAACTGGTATCGCGTAGGCCATAGCCTCAACGTCATTAATTAAACGGACGTTTGGTAAGTCGATGTTCAGTACACCCGAGATAGTGGTCGAGTCTATTTTCCACGGAATATTTGTTAACTCGCATGAGGCATTGCGGATTGGCCCAGCGACGCCAAGGGTGGCAGCATGAATGTTCTTGGCATGTGCATGCTTACAGATAAAATCTCTCAGGATGTGCTGAGCATCTTTGTAGTCTCGCGTCGAATAGCGTGTTATGACGAGTGGCTCTGGCCGGTGATTGTTACAGGCAAACAAACCAAGTAATGTTTTTGTGCCGCCAATATCGCCGGCCAGAATAGTATTTGTAAGTGCCATGACTCAATAGAGGTTAATGGTTGACTTTATGATCAATTTGCTCCATGCGGCCAGCGGCCGACAAGCGTTAATTTTATTTAATACCGGTTACAGTAAATAACGGTTTTGATCCGATGACTACTCAATCTAGGCAGTTCCCACCTGAAACCGAGATACCTTCTTTTAGAGGTCATTACGTTGCCTTTACTGGAAAATTGTCCTCGGTTGGACGACGAGAGGCTAATGCCCTTGTGGGCCGACTGGGAGGTATTTTTCAGCAGGAAGTGAATGCTAGAACCACACTACTGGTAGTTGGTGGTGAATCAGTTGATGAGAAAAGTAACAAGCTTCGTAAAGCTGAAGAATTGAATCAACAGTCTCCTGGTTCAGTTTCAATTATTCCAGAAGAAGAATTTTGTCGGCTTACAGGTTTAAGATCACGAGAGTCTCTAAAAAAGTTTTATCATGAGCGTCGGCAGATTCAAGAGCGATATCCACTGATCAGGGACGAACATCTTCGCTACCTTCGAAAATGGGATTTGATCAGACCAGTCATTCAAACCAATTCTGATTCGTACTATAGCTTTGGAGACGTGACGGTTGTTAAGCGCGTATATGAAGAACTTAGTCAAGGCGTTTCTTTTCGGGGAGCAGTGCGCGCAGTGTTGTCTGGTCAGGACGGGCAACTATCACTCGATTTCAATGCAATGCGGAGCGAGTCTCAACAAGCAAAAGTTGTCCTTCTTGATGAACTCAAGCAGAAATCATCAAAGAAAATAAACAAAGATCAAGAGTCGCCAACCAAACTTGCGGCTCAGTTTTTCCATGAGGGGTCTAGCTTGGATGAAGGGCCGGACGCTGACTCTGAAAGAGCAGCCGTTGCGTACCGAAAAGCCCTGCTTCTAGATCCATCACTTGTACCTGCCATTGTGAACCTAGCCAATATTCATTACGCTCAGAATCAGTTGGTTGAAGCACAAGCATTATATGAACAAGCACTGACATTGGAGAGCGATTGTTTTGAAGCCTTCTTCAATTTAGGCAATATTCACCATGATCTTGGTCGGTATTTAAAGGCGGTCGAATATTATCGAGAGGCGTTGCGGTTTCAGAATGCCTATGCAGATGCTCACTTTTATTTGGCTGTAACGCTCGAGAAAATGGGTTTGTCTGCTGATGCAAAACCGCACTGGAAAACATACCAGCAGCTTGAACCTGAAGGCGAGTGGGTAGACTTGGCGCGTCAGTTTAGCGAGTAATTATAAGGACTGATTAATGTTAACGGGATACAACGACTCGCCGAAGTGTTTGTCAAAATTCATTGGACTGGCGCGACAGATACTTACAGTATTTTCACTGCATCTTCTATTTGCTGTGCAATCTTTTCGTAATCTGACCCACTAAACTGCATTGCAGGTCCAAATGTGACGCGGGCACGACCAAAGCGTGGCACTTTTTGACCTTCTGGCCATATTTTGTTGATGCCTTCAATTCGAACTGGGATTACTGGGACTTCCAGTTGTGCTGCGAGCATTCCAACGCCGGGGCGAAAATGGTTGATGGTGGTTGTTTTCGACCTACGCCCTTCAGGAAAAATTAGAACCGATGAACCACTGGAAAGCAGGGTTCCAAGGTAACGCATCGCATCACGTGTTCCAGTTTCTCGCTGTGGCAATGGGACGATGTTGAAACATAGTGCGGTCAGGCTGTACGACAGACTACTTTTTGTTCTCGCCCACCGAGAGAAGCGAGAAGGATAAAAGTGTGCCGAGAACCATTCAAGTGCGGCAGCTGTGGCGACCGCGTGTCGGTGTTTGTGAGGCAGTGCGCTCAAGATTACAGGCGCATCCAAATGGCTTTGGTGATTGGCGGCGAAGAGGACTGGGCCATTGGAATTTTCGATATGGTTGGTGCCATCAACAGTGAGCCAGGCGAAGAGTCGTGTTAATGGAAGAAGGAATGCGGGCAGTGCTATTCTGCGAAACATTTTTGCCAAAGGCGCTTGACTCCATGTAGGAAAAGCGATTGTGTCAGTGGTCGTTAAAACGTCTATTTGTTTTTGAGGCTCGCTGTCTAGCTGTAAGCCTTGTAGTGCGGTCTTAAGGCTTCTGACTGTGGTCAGTCCGTTTAACAAATTTTCGTCAACGGGCTGTCCGGAGACTTGCTCAAGTGCCAACATCAATTCAATACGTTCGATCGAACTCAGGCCAAGTTCATCCAGCGTTGTGGTGTCGTTGAGTTCTCGGTTGCCCGCAAATCTAGCCAATACCCTTTCGACTGACGTGTCTGAGTGTGCTGGCGGTTGATTGTCGTGCAAAACATTGCCTTGAACCCATTGCTTAATTGCCTGTCGTTTGAGTTTTTGAGTTCCCTCGGTTCTTGGTAGAGATGGCTCTGGCCAAACGGTGTACTTACGTATTCGTTGATGGTCTTCGAGCAAGTTGTTAGCGTCACGAATAATTGTGTCAGGCTTAGCATTGTCTTCAAGAAGTAGTACGGCATGAACCCGTTCTTCCCCACTGAGATTGTCCGAAACGATTGCGACGTCTCGGACACCGGGACGACTATTTACAGTTCGTTCGACGTCTTCCGGAAATACATTTAGTCCTTCCGGAGTCACAATCATTTCTTTTTTTCGTCCGCGCACGCTTAGACGCCCATCTGGGTCGAGTGAGCCGATATCCCCGGTGTGAAACCATCCGTCTGCAAATGCGGATGCCGTTTCCTTCGGCGCATTGTAGTAACCACTGGTGACATTCCCACCTCTTACAAGAATCTCACCGTCTTCGGCGATCTTGATTTCGACGCCTCCAATTGGCCTTCCCACGGAACCTTGGCGAGTTCTAAATGGGTGGTTGAGTGTCACAATGGGTGCGGTTTCTGTTAGGCCGTAGCCTTGAATTACAAGAAAACCGAGTTTAGACCAAAACCGTTCGAGATCTTCAGAAAGTGGAGCAGCTCCCACTACGAATGCCCAGAACTTATAGCCGAAGAGTCGGTGGACTTTTCGGTACCGCCACCATCGCTTAGCAACATGTTCAGTCTGTGTCGCTGGTTCGCAGGTTTCAGGTATGTGACTTTCGATGTAATTACGGAGCACGTCGAGAATTTTTGGTACGCAAACAAGAACTGAGACTCGCTGTGTACGTATTTGTCGAGCAATATCGACCGGATTGAACCCACGCATGAAGACTGTAACGCTGTTGAGCATTGGCGGAATAAACGTCGCCATGGCCTGACCGAACATGTGGCTCAGTGGAAGAAGGTTCAAGAATCGAAGTGGTAAGAACGGACGACCGTATTTGAGATATTTTTTGATCTCTTGTTCTACAGGGACAATGTTTGCCAGTACGTTCCGATGCGTAATCTCTACACCTTTCGGTTCTGAAGTAGCTCCGGAGGTGAAGATGATTTCGGCAAGATCTCGAGAACCTAGATCGCTATAGGCCGTTAGTTGTCCTTGTGAATCATCACTGACTTCGTCTAGCAGTGTTTCTAGCGGCCAAACGTCGACCGAAGTTAGGTTGTCGGTATCAAGCGCCTTATCCGCAATGACAATTTGTGCGCCAACGAAACTCGCTACTCGTTCCAAAAATGCTGGTGATGCACGGAAGTCAATCGGAACACAAATAACGCGAGCCAAGAGGCAGCCCCAAAACGAGACAATCCATTCTGCGCGGTTGTCTCCCCAGATGATGACCTTGTCACCAGCGGTCAGTCCGTAGGATGTGAACTGGTCCGCAAGGTGAATTGCAGCGAACCGAATATCGTTATATGAATAACGGTTAGTTCGGTAACCATCGTCGTAGACGAGGAAAGTCTTCTCGGACTGAATCTGGTCCTCAAAGAAATCGATCAGTGTTTCGCGTGGCATGGGAACAATATGAATTCAAGTTTCGAAAAATAAAAGTGGCTGTCGTCTGCTCTATCTGAATGAAGCTCCAATATTCAATGTCATTTGCGTCATTCGAGGAGAACCAGGAGCGTCGCCGACCTGTTCAATGGGGCTGATTGCGTACAGCCTGAGATCGATTGAAAAGGCAACGCGATCGTTAATAAACCAGCGAACGCCGCCACCGTAATTAAGAGTTCCAGATTTTCTCTGTTCCGGAGGATCTATATTTAACGGAAAGAGCGAGAGATGAGAAGGTGTGATACCGCCGCTGAGGTAGCTCCAGCCATCACGACCACCAAAGTTGAACGAGAGTTGTGGGGCTACGGCAGTGAACCGTTTTCTCAAAGTTGGTCCATCTGGATTTGGCGATCTTTCACCAGGTCTTTGGTCTGCCAGAGAGGAATGAAAGCTGGCTCCGATGCCAAAAGTAATGACATGCCAGCGAAATGGGTAGACATGAGCACCGATCTGATAACCGGCTCCCGCACCGGGCGTGTCTGGGGGGTTAAGCTTCCTATTCTCAGCAAGTTCAACATTTCGGCTAAACGGAACGAAAGAACCTTGGAGATCGATTACGTAGAGTCCGATATCTTCTTGTGGTGGTTGGGCGGTTGCAGGCGTTCCAAACCAAAAGATCAAGAATGTGATAGCAACAGAACGCAGAGTTGACTGATTGTGAAGGCCGACCATTTGTTCAGTATACGGTGTCGCTTATATTGAGTTTTGAGAATGACGAAGACAGTTTGCCTTAAGGCGATTCGAGCTGCCGCCGAACGTATACAAGGGATCGTGCACCGTACGCCATTGATCGATGTGTCTGAAAAGGCCCAGTGTCAACTAATGCTGAAGTGTGAGAATCTTCAGGTGGCTGGTGCGTTCAAGATTCGAGGGGCGTATAACACAATCGTGCAGATGACACAGGAATGTCCTGGGCGTGGAGTTGTTACCTATTCGTCTGGTAATCATGCACAGGCGGTAGCTTTTGCAGCCCGCCACCTCCAAATTCCAGCAGTGGTAGTAATGCCGGAAACGGCGCCTCTTGTAAAAGTCGACGGAGCACGTTCGTATGGTGCGGAAGTTATCTTTGAAGGTGTTACATCAATTGCGCGTAGAGAAAGAGCGGAGGCGGAAGCAATGATTCGTGATTTCACGATCATTCCGCCATTCGACCATCCCGAGATCATCTCTGGTCAGGGAACAGTTGGGTTAGAGATATTAGAGGATTGTGACTACGTCTCAACGATTTATGTGCCGATTGGAGGGGGAGGTCTCATTTCTGGTGTTGGTGCAGCCGTAAAGCAAATACATCCCAGTGTTCGCATAGTCGGTGTTGAGCCGGAAGGAGGCGCTGCGATGGTTGCTTCGATTGCTGCTGGTAAACCGGTGACGTTGGAGCGAGTGCGAAGTGTGGCGGACGGGCTTCTTCCGGTTCGTCCTGGTGATTTGACTTTTGCTCACGTTACCGAATTTGTTGATGACGTCATTACTGTGAAAGACGAAGAAATCATAGAGGCCGTACAATGGCTGATGACTATTGCGAAGCTCGTGGTGGAACCGAGTGGGGCGGCTACGGTGGCTGCAGCTCTCTTCCGGCCTGGCGCACGGAAGTTATCTCAGCAAGGTGCAACAGTAGCTGTATTGAGCGGTGGTAATATCGCGGATGAATTATTGGTCAGTTTGTTTTCCGGATTGCCTAGAGTGAATCCCGAGAAGTAATTGTGCGGCAGCGATTGCTTCGTCAAGGGAAGTTATTTGGCCATCAAGTTGGTGTTCATAAATTTGTTCCAGCACTTTGCCAACTTGAGGGCCTGGAGTGACGCCGAGCCCGACCAAATGCCTGCCCATCAACATTGGGTCTGGAGGGGCATTTTCTACACCTAGCGCTTCGGCACGGGACCGAAACCATTCCATGGCGGAGCAGTCGAATGTTCCGGTGCGACCGAGACAGTCTGCTGTGGCAACTCGGGCTAGGAGATCGAGATCGACTTTGCGGGCGAGTCTACGAAAGGCACCATCACCTACGCCATCACGCGCCGTATGCCACATACCTGGTTTAAGGTGGTGTGCTACAAGTCCAATTACTTGGCTCCGTACGTCATAGCCACTGAGTTTGTAGATCTGCAGACGGTCTAAGAACAAAGTGGTTGGTTCGATGCCCATTGCTTCATGATTTAGAGACCTAATCCGACCGTCAATTTTCGCGGTAGTTGATGGTTTTCCGAAGTCATGGCAAGTCGCTCCAAGCATTAGTGCGACTTGTTTAGGCTGGGGCAAATCGTGAAGGTATTTTCGAGCCTGGTCGATAACAAGAAGGTTATGTGTCCAGACATCACCTTCGGGATGCCATTCAGGTTCTTGAGGACAGTCTATGAGTGCCTTTAATTCGGGAAAGAGTCGGTCTATTACACCAATCGTTCTGGCGAGAGTTAATCCCAGAGATGGCTGTTCGGCTTGCAACAAGAGTTTTTGAAATTCCGTCCAGATTCTTTCCGCTGGTAGGTCATCAAGAGGAATCTGTCGACAGACATCGATTGTGTCAGCATCCACTTCGAAGTTGAGACGTGCCGACAACTGGACAGCCCGCAGTACCCGGAGGCTGTCTTCTCCAAACGTTAAAGGATCGACCATTCGTAGGCGGCGCTCATGTAGGTCGCGTTGGCCATTATGAGGATCGTAGTACTCGTTAGTAAGTGGGTCCCAAGCGATAGCGTTGATAGTGAAATCTCGACGACGCGATGCGTCGCTGATGGAAAGACCTGGATTGCCTGAGATACTAAAACCACGATGACCTCGACCTGTTTTAGATTCTGTCCGAGGAAGTGCGATATCTAGCGGGCCAAGTTTGTAGACAGTAAAACTGCTGCCCACAGTGTTAACAGGCCCGAGAGTTTTAAGAATTGCATGTAGCTGGTCAGCGGCTAATCCGTAGACTTCCAGGTCGATATCTTTTGAAGGCTTATCGAGTAGGCGATCACGTACCCAACCTCCAACGATAAGAGTTCGCCCTCCTGCTGACGCAATAGATCGAATGACCGTTAATGCAAGATCCCATTCAGACATCGCGTGCTAACCGGAAGCCATAGTCGGTGTACTGGTATGTGGGGGCAAGTTTACTACGCGCTGATACGCGGCTAATGGTACGTGCATGTCGCCACGAGCCTCCTCGTGAGGCTCGTCGATGACCAGAAGTTGGGCCGATTGGGTTGCGGGCTGGCGACTCTGAATAGAAATTACGGGAATGCCAATCTGCACACCATTCATGCACGTTAGCCGCTATTCCGCGGACGCCGAAATCGTTTGCCGGCCCAAGCGTGACTGGCCACGGCCCATCAAGAGGACCGTCACCAGCGTTGGGTATCCAGCTCGGGATTAACTTACCCCAAGGATAATCTTCTCCTTTGCGTTGTCCGCGTGCGGCTCGTTCCCATTCGGCTTCGGTCGGGAGGCGGACCGGGAACGTCGAAAAGCACGATGAATGCCATAGGCAGAACAAATACGCGTCATTCCAACTGACACCGATAACGGGTTTGTCTAGACCGCTGAATAAAGGGTTATCCCACTCACGGGGAACAGGAGCCTGAGTGGCTTCAAGGTAGAGTTGATATTCTGCTCGTGTGACGGGGTCAATAGCTAATTCGAACGTATCCACCCACACGCGGTGTTCCGGCTGTTCGTCCGGTTGACCGAATTCAGACCCCATATCGAACCACCCTGCTGGAATTCTGACAAATTCACTCATTTGGTCTTCTTGATGATACGTCGATCGTATGGATACGATCGCTGTAAACGACTGATATGATCCAGCGTTGGGTAGGTTTGTGGTGAAGTTTCAGAAAACTTATTTAAGACGCTCGGTACGCGTAGCCATTCTAGTTGCTACGGTCATTTGTCACGGGTGTTCTCTGTCGTCGATGGCAGTCAATGCTGTTATGCCCACGTTGGTGAATCCTGCAGTTTATCTTTCAGAAGAAGACCCTGAACTTGTTAGAGCGGCACTACCTTTCTTGTTAAAGACGATTGAATCAATTATCGACGCGGACCCGGAGCATGGTGATGCTCTAGAGTTTGCAAACACCGGATTTTTACTTTACGCGACGGCCTTTTTACAGCATGACGCTGCACTTGCAGAGTGGGAGGACTACGAATTGGCACGTGATTTGAACAATCGTGCGCTCCGTATGTATCTCCGTGCTAGAGATTTCGGAATCCGTGCTGTTGAGTTGGAACACCCTGGTATGAGCGCCCGCTTGGTGAGAGAACCTTCCGCAGCAGTCACAGCGTTTGACGTCGATGATGTTGAGGCTTTGTACTATCTTGGTGGTGCATGGATGCTCGGGATTTCTTTGGGACTCGATCAACCGTCACTTGTTGCGGACTTACCGACCGCTCGAGCACTTCTGGACCGGGCCATCGAACTTGACGAAGATTACAATCGCGGTTCTTTGCATGTAGCATTCATTACTCTTGAGTCCGTGGGTGAGGCGCTAGGAGGCTCGTACGTCAAAGCACGAGAACATTTTGAACGTGCAGTTGAACTGTCAGAGGGATTGGATGCTGGAGCCTATGTGGCGATGGCTCTGGGCGTATCTGTTGCCGAAGAAAATAGGCAGGAATTTGTTGATTTACTGGAGAGCGCAGTTGCGATTGATATTGAAGAAGAACCCAGTAATAGGTTATTAAACACGCTGGCACAACAGCAGGCCCGGTTGTTGCTTGGCCACACGGACGACCTGTTTTTTGCACCGCTTGATGAAATCAATCAAGATGGGTCTGGGGTAGACCAGGAGATCCAATGATAAAGACGTTCCGACTGGTGTTTCTTTCAGTCTTGCTGATTAGTCCGATACTTCTCTCGGCGCAAACTGCACGTTTGCGACTTGGCAGTGTGCTTCCTGCTAATTCTCTTTGGGATCGGTCACTCAAGGACATGGCAAATGGATGGCAGCAGGCGACTGACGGTCGGGTTCGCTTGCAAGTACGACCCTCGTCCGGAGACGAAGCGACATTACTTCGCCGTATGCGTATGAATAATCCTCAGGTTGCTGCGCTGTCACCACTGGGGTTGCAGGAAATCGACGAGGCTTTTAGTGTTTTCGGCGTGCCATTTTTCTTTGAATCGGAAGCCGAAGCGGTGCAGGTGTTGGAGGATTTAACTCCGCGTCTCCGTGCCGTACTTGCTGAGAATGATTTAGTGCTACTTAATTGGGGCCATGGCGGTTGGGCTCACATTTTTTCAGATGCATCGATTGCGACTCTCGACGACCTTCGTCGCGCCAAGCTCTTTACGTCGTCGGGTGATGATGGTGCCGTGAATTGGTACAAGGAGAACGGTTTTCAGCCGGTGCCATTAGCCTTAACTGACGTGCTTATGGGACTTAATACTGGCCTGATAGATGCATACCCTAGTTCGCCATATAGCGCGCTGGTGTTTCAATGGTACAGACAGACATCACACATGTTGGACGTACCGCTGGCACCTTTGTTTGGGGCTACCGTGATCAGTCAACGTGCTTGGCAGCGTATTAATGCGGCGGATCAGGCCGCCATACTGGAGGTCGCAGCGAATACGCAGCAGTCGATCTTCGTAGAGGTGTTTGAGCAGGATGCAGAGGCAGTTCGCGAAATGCAGACTCGTGGGCTCAATGTCACTGGTGTTGACCAGTCTCAAGTGGCAGCGTTTCGATCTGAAGCAGAGAAGCTGACGGCGTCCTGGAGAGGCAGTATGGTTCCAGCGGATATCTATGATGCGGCCGTCGAAGCCCGAAATCGATACCGTAACCGTTAGAAAGTTATTTTCTGTTCGTTTTATGTGGATTTGGCTGTTGCAAACCTTCGTTATCCACGCTCTGATACCATCACGTTCGGATGCCATCATCGTTCGACTCTGACGTTGACCGCCGAATAACCAGCAAGACGCAATCCGTCGGGGTGATTCACAAGACGGAAGAGTTACTGGCGACGGTTTCACTGGCGCTAATGATGTTGTTACCGCTGGCAGAAATTGTCATACGGCCTTTTTTGGCTGGTGGTATTCCTGGTTCCATTCCGTTTGTTGAACATTTAACGCTATGGGTGGGATTTATCGGTGCATGCGTCGCGGCGCGCAGCGGTAAGTTGATTGCTTTGGCAACAGCCACCTTTATTCCGGAAGGCTTGTTTAGAACGGGCGCACGGACCTTTTCGGCAACAGTCGGAGCCATGGTTTCGTCATTGTTGGCTTGGGCCGCGTTGGATGTTGTTGCGATTGAGATGGAATTTGGCCGTGAGATTGCCCTCGGAATTCCATCGTGGGTGTTTCAACTTGTTTTGCCCGTTGCTTTTGGATGCATTGCGTGGCGTTTGGCATGGGCGGCTGGAAATGTGTGGCCAAGGGTAGTTTCGATGCTTGGTCTGATTGCTGGTATTTGGTTTGCCCATTCGTGGGAGTCCTTTGATGGTTCAGCTGGTTGGCCATGGGTCGTGCTCTTGGTACTTGCGGCGATTGCGGGCGCCCCGATTTTCTCCGTGTTGGCCGGTGCCGCTGCATTTTTGTACATGGTGGATGCCTTCGATCCTGCCGCTGTTCCACTGTTTGCATACGACCTGGCTACTGAACCCCACCTGCCCTCCATTCCCTTATTTACGCTGACGGGGTTCATTCTTGCTCAGGGTAATTCTTCCGAGCGGTTGCTCCGTGTGTTTCGTGCTGTGACTGGATGGATGCCTGGTGGCACAGCGGTTGTGTGTGCGGTTGTGTGCGCCTTTTTTACCGTTTTTACCGGTGGGTCTGGTGTGACGATCTTGGCGTTGGGTGGGTTGTTGCTTCCCGCTTTACTGAAGGATGGGTACGGTGATCGTTTTTCGATTGGCTTGCTGACTGCGTCAGGCTCTCTCGGTTTGTTGTTGCCGCCGGCGATGCCATTGATTTTGTACGCGATTGTTGCGCAGACCGCACCGGAGAATTTGTTTATAGGAGGACTTCTCCCGGGCTTGTTGTTGATTGGGATGGTCGTAGTTTGGGGCATGCGCCAGGGGATGCTTACCGGGGCTGGTCGTCAGCGTTTTGTTTGGCGAGAGGCTCAGGAAGCTCTCTGGCTTGGCAAATGGGAACTCCTTTTGCCGGTCGTTGTGCTGGGTGCGCTATTCAGCGGCCGTGCGACCCTGGTCGAAACGTCGGCACTTACAGCGCTTTATGCGCTGGTCATTACGGCTTTTGTCCATCGAGATTTTTCATTTGCTACGGGCTTGCAGCAGGCTTTTCGTGAATGCATCGTACTGATTGGCGGTGTGTTGATAATTTTGGCGGTTGCCAAAGGGTTTACGGCTTACATGGTCGATGTCGATATCCCATTCCGCCTACTCGAATGGACGCAGGCACACATTGAATCGCCGTTACTGTTCTTGTTGGCGCTGAACGTATTTTTACTGATTGTCGGATGCATCATGGATATTTTTTCGGCAATAGTTATAGTCGTTCCGCTCATCAGTGAAATCGGCGCTGCGTATGAGATCGATCCGGTTCATTTGGGTATTATTTTTATCGCCAATTTGGAACTTGGATATTTGACGCCACCGGTAGGTCTTAATTTGTTTCTCGCATCGTACCGATTCAATCGTCCGTTACTCGACGTTTATCGGTCCTCATTGCCGTTTCTGATTATTCTTGGTATTGGCGTCTTGTTAATCACCTATGTACCATGGCTGACTCTTGGACTTTTAGAGATGATTGGCCGTCAGTAGTTGATATTACGGATTTTTTTAAGAGACGAAAGGAAGCAGAATGAACATTCTTCGGCATAGATTTTGTGCCCTCTTGGCCTCGGTCCTCGGCCTCGTGTTGAGTGCGTGCACGTCAGACCAGGTCGAAGAAGTAGCCCAACAACCTGAGGCCGAACTGACAGAAGCATCGAATGGATCTCAAGAGAGGAGATTCGCGAACATCCGACAGCTTACCTTTGGTGGTGAGAACGCAGAGGCCTATTTTTCTACTGATGGCTCAGAGTTGGTGTTTCAGACCACGCGTGAGGGAGTCCCGTGTGACCAGATTTATCGGATGGATCTTGACGGCGAGAATATGGAGTTAGTTAGCACAGGTGATGGTCGGACGACCTGCGGGTATTTCTATCCAGATGATGAATCCATCGTGTATGCGTCTACACACGCTGGTGACGTTGAATGTCCCCCACCACCTAGTTTTGAGATGGGCTATGTCTGGGCTGTTTATGACACCTACGATATTTATCGGGTAGGAACAGATGGCACTAATTTGGTTCAGCTAACAAATGAACCTGGTTACGATGCCGAGGCAACAATTGGGCCGGATGGGAGGATCGTCTTTACGAGCGTTCGTGATGGGGACATGGAAATCTATTCGATGGATGGCGACGGAGGCGATGTTCGAAGGTTGACCGACCGTCAGGGACCCGATGGGGGGCCATTCTTTTCTGCGGACGGTTCAAAAATTGTATTTCGCGGTCGGGAGATTCCTGATGGCGAAGAGTATGAAGACTACAAACGTTTACTTGACCAAGGCCTGTGGCGACCCACTTCGTTGGAGATTTTCGTAATGGATGCCGATGGCAGTAATCTCACCCAAGTTACTGACTTAGGCGGAGCCAGTTTTGGGCCATTTTTCCATCCAGACGGCGAACGGATCATCTTTTCCTCTAATTGGCACAATCCTGAAGGTCGAAACTTTGATCTCTTTATGGTCAATATCGACGGTACAGGAGTCGAGCAAATTACTTTTAATGAAACATTCGACGGGTTTCCGATGTTTTCACCGGACGGATCTCAGTTAGTGTTTGCCTCAAATCGCGATTCGGCTTCAGAGGGTGACACTAATGTGTTTATAGCGGACTGGGTGGAGTAGTTTCTGTGTGCGCTTAGTCTGTGCGTGAGGATTCTCCACGTTGCTTTAGTAAGTGATCGATTGTGCGGGCGTAATATCGCAGCACTGCGCGTTCTCGAACGCGATAACGCGATCCGTCAGTGACAACAATGCCTCTTGTTTGAAGGGGTTCAATAGCTGCATCTACTGCAGCGCGTCCAGAAGTTATGTCTAGGTTGGCTTTCGCTGATTGTAGGATTTCAATGAGCTGGTCAATTCGATCTTCTAGTTCGGTTCGTTCTATTGAGGGGCGGAGGCAGTTTGCTACTAGTGCTGTGGGAACGATTTTGTAAAGTTTTCCGACTGCATTTCTTACGCGACGTTGCAATTGAACCATGTCCCGCCTCGCGTCGGGGTCGTATGCTTCCATCGTTATCGGTTCACCAAAGCTAACGATTGCGCGAGACCGGTAGCCAACGGCATAGCGGATCATTTCTGCGACTTCCCGCCCAAAAGGTCGTTGTGTCCGCTTGATCCGTTGACGAGATAGGACGAAATCCTCTAAGACGAGATCATATGCAATAGCTGTTGGAATAATGACTAGATCACTACGATTCGTTTGTACTGCCGCACGGAGCAATAGCGTTTTGAATGGTTTGAGCTCTCCGCTATAGCTACGCCCACCTTCAAGGTACAGAAATAGATCGGTTCGATGGAGTAGCTCTGCCACATAAGCTTTGAGTGTGACAAGATAAGCAGGATCCTTAGTATCTCGTCGAATCGGGATAGCCCCAGTTACATGTTTGTGGATTAAACCAAGCGCGCCCCCAAATAGGTTGATGCCCGCCGCAATTACCGGCGGCCTGATTCCGTTATCGTCAAGTACAAGCGGTTCAACTAGGTAATCAGTGTGGCTCTTATGATTAGACGCATAAATCACATGGCCAGTTTTGGTGGCGGATTGAACGACCTCGATGCCTTCCGTTAACCGTTTAATTTTTCGTAAAATCGGATACAGTGGATGCTGCAGCGCGCGATACATTTTGTACCTTTGTGTCGTGCGTAGTTCCTGCAGATACCCCTGAATGGCAGCATGTGCTTGGTCCGATGTTTGACTAGCGCTGCCCTCTAAATAATGAATAACTTCTTCTCGAGAGAGCACGGCTTCCGTGATCTCGTCCTGCGACACGCGCGCACTATAACATGGGGCACAATAAGCTCTTATTTTTTATGGAAATGCTGGCATTCGCTTAGCGTTTTCACAAGCTTGTCGATATCTCCTGTTAAAGCGGTCTGGTTGAAAACGATTCGCTTCAGAAGGTACAAAGAATCGTGGCTAATGGGTCTGGTTAGGATGCAGTGCTTCGTAGTAAAGTGAAAGGTTGATCAGGATTACGGACCTTGAATAAGACCTCTAGTACTGTAGTTATTGGTGCCGGGATTGTCGGTTGTGCTATTGCGTATGAGCTTGCACGCCGGGGTATGCATGTTCGAGTGCTTGACCGGCGGGAAGTTGGTCAAGGAGCGACACAGGCATCCGCGGGTGTACTGGCACCGTTTGTCGAAGCATTTGACCGGCGTCACTTGCTTGGCTTGGCAAGTCGTAGTCTTGGTCTCTACGATGAGTTCGTGTCTCGGGTTGTTGAAGACTCCGGTGCGGCGATTCAGTACTCTCGAACAGGAACACTTGAAGTTGCATTGGATGATGCTGGCCTGCAACGCCTTAAGGCAATTCAGAAAACATGTGAAGAGTACGGCGTCAGAGCAGAGCTCCTAATGAATCGAGATCTTTTTGAGGCAGAGCCTCATTTGTCTAAATCAATATGTGGTGGGTTGGTTGTCGAATCGCATGGTTTTGTCGGAGCTTCAGATTTGACCAATGCTCTTCGGCGAGCTGCGGGTGCTCACGGAGTGTCATTTGAGACTGCTTCGGCTGCGACCAGAATTTCGAAGAGCGGGTCTAGTATTCGGATTGAGGCGGCTGGCGATGACTTTGTATGTGACTCTGTGGTGATGGCGGCTGGCAGTTGGTCTAGTCGAATTGAAATTGATGGAGCAATGCCGGTTCCGGTTCGGCCAGTTCGTGGTCAACTAATTCATCTCGGATGGCCGTCGCCTGCATTAACGAGGGTACTTTGGTCTCCAAACTGTTATCTCGTGCCGTGGAGTGATGGTACTGTACTGGTCGGGGCAACAGTCGAAGAGGTCGGGTTCGATGAACGACCGACCGTTTCTGGTGTGAGGTCTTTGATTGATGCTACGCAGAGAGTGGCCCCGCAGGTTGATGAGGCATCTTTTTTTGATGCTAGAGTGGGACTCCGGCCGGCAACTCCTGATGAATTGCCAGTGATAGGTCCGTCGTCTGTATTTCCGGGACTAGTCTATGCTTGCGGACATTTTCGGAATGGGATACTTTTGGCACCATTGACTGCTTCGTTGATTGGTGGCTTGCTCGTCGATCAAACACAAGACGAAGTTATTGACCTGACAACACCTAGACGTTTTGGTGATTGCTGATGGAGTGATACCTCGTGAAGCTCAAGCAGAGCTACAGCGCTCGTGAGGTTGCGTCAATCACTGGACTTACGGCGCGTCAACTACAGTGGTGGGATTCACGTCAACTGCTTTCCGCGTCCGTCTCTTCTCGGCCGACCGTAGCCGGTGGGTTTACCGAACGACGATACTCCCCAGTAGACCTCTATGAATTAATTGCGCTGGCAGACCTTCGCCGGCGAGGATTTTCGGTTCAGAAGATACGTGCCATGCTGACCGTTCTGAATGACCGGTTTGGAGTCCGTCTTTATGATGTGCTCGGTGAAGCAGGTGAGATTACACTTTTAACGGATGGTCATGAGATCTATGCGCGGACTCGCGCTGGAGAATTTTTCAATCTGTTACGTGATCCAGAGCAGCCATTACTTGTGGTTGGTGTTGAAGCCGATTTGCAGGGGCTAAGTTCTCGCTTCCGTAAGCGCAGTAAGAAGAAACATTCAAGAAAACCTTCCGAACGTTCCGTAGGGTCCTAATAGTTTTTTCCACGTGCGTCGACCTGCACAGTTTCGATTAAAGACTGTTCATCGACAAAATGGATGTAGTCGGCCAAATTTGTTACGACGCACGCGTGATTCGGTATCAGTCGCACACGCTGTCCGACTGACAGTGAATTATCATATTCAGGCACGGACACGACGGCGTGTTCTTCGGAAAGTCTCTCAATCACAAGGTCCTGATTGATGGGTTTCTCGGAGTTCGTTTGGAGAACTGCGCCGAAACCAGGGTTCGCATTTGGTCCACGGGCATGGTCTGACGATAACGTTTTACTGCCGGAGTCTAGTACAAGTCGATTCGCGGCTGGACGACTAACGATCGTCGAAAGCACCGTTAATGCGCAACTACTTATTGGCGCAGATTGCAGGGCTACTTGCGTTAAATCCAGAAAAACATAATTGCCGGGTCGTAGTTCGGTGATTTTATTTTCTTCGAGACTGAATCGTGCGGTAGGGGTGGATCCCACACTGATCTCTTGGATTGAGGTTCCTGTGTTTTGAATTGCTATGGCGAGCCCTCGTAACGTCTCGGCTTCTCTGCGAGCTATGTTTCTGATGTCTTGAGGTGTTGACGCATCGTACGCCTGCCCAGCGTGACTTAATAATCCACAAAGATTAAGTCCTGGAAGTCGATCAATTTCGCCAATAAATCTAACGGCTTCTCGGAGATGAGGATTGATGCCACACCGATGAAATCCGACATCTACTTTAACAAGCACATCAAGCAGTCGTTTTTCATTGACCATGAAGTCTGACCAATGCTTTGCAATAGTCGCATTGTCAACGACGATTGAGATCTGAGTTTTGGGCATAAGAGCGATGATTCGATCAGCGAGGGATATCGGCAGAGGGTAGGCGATTCTGATGTTTTCAATACCATGAGAAGCGAAGATCTCTGCTTCTCCTACCGTTGCGACTGTAATACCGACAGCGCCAGCGTCGATTTGGTACTGTGCGATGGTGGTGGATTTGTGAGTTTTTGCGTGCGGGCGGAGTTGAACACCAGCCGAGGTTGCTGCCTGTTGCATTTGTTGGATGTTCGCAAGAAGTCTACGCTTATCGACTAATACCGCTGGTGTTGATAAATCGAAAATATTCATATCGTCATCCTAGCGGTTCTCAAGGTTGATCTCGCGTTATTGATCTGACTCCTTTTTGACTGTTTGCGAGAAACTGAAGTTTTTCAAGCTCAAAATCATTTCAGCGGAATTTATGTTGGATCGAAATCACTCGCACGTGCGGCCATTCTCTAGTTTTATGCAGTACCCTGTTAATTAGTTACTCGGAAGATCACTTGCTTCCGAAAGGAATGAACAGGAGTCGGCAAGCTACTTGGGTCTCGGTCGGCGGATTAGCCCTTGTGCCGTGAAGAAGAACTTTGTGCCGTTGTGTGATTGTCTCGGTTCACACATTTGGGAAAAGTGATTTGGAGGAATTAAACAATGAGTTTTTGTGAGCACTGCGCAGGGCAACGTTTTGACCGTGCGCAGGTTCTTCGGGCGCTGCGAGAGGTGCGCAAGCGTTTACGTGGTGAAATTTCGGCGGGCAGCCCCGATGAAGCAATAGAGTTGTTAATTCGTGCGGTAAGGAATCTTGAAATTCCACACTTGGAGCTTCTTGAAGACATGGGTGACGACACGGTCATCCATTAGTGATGACCGTGCCGCACGAGTGCTAGTGCATTTGCCGGAACTCGTCGTAATTTTGAACGCGAGTTTTATTTAGGTTGCGGAACGATTCGAATGTACGGGAGTGGTGATTCCCACCCATCTGGATACGTTTTTTTCGCTTCTTCATTGGATACGGCTGGCAAGATTATTACATCATCACCTTGGTTCCAGTTCACAGGAGTCGCTACTTTTTTTGTAGCGGTAAGTTGACAAGAGTCAACGAGTCTGAGGATTTCGTTGAAGTTTCTTCCCGTGCTCATAGGGTACGTAAGTGTCGCTTTAATTCTCTTGTCTGGCCCGATAATGAAAACCGATCGCGCAGTAGCGTTGTCCATCGGTGTTCGATCTTCACATGTCTCTCCTGCATCTGCAGGCAACATGTCGTAAGCCTTGACGACCTTTAATTCGGGGTCGCCGATTAAGGGGTAGTTCACGGCGTGTCCTTGTGACGATTCAATGTCTTTTGACCATTTTTCGTGATTGCTTACACCGTCTACGCTGATTCCGAGTACCTTGCAGTTTCGTTTTAAAAATTCTGACTGCAGGCTGGCCATTGCCCCGAGTTCGGTGGTGCAGACGGGAGTGAAGTCTTTTGGATGAGAAAACAGGATTGCCCATCCATCCCCGATCCACTCGTGGAAATTAATCGTCCCTTGTGTGGTTTCTGCTGTAAAATCTGGCGCTTCGTCGTTAATTCGTAATGACATGTAATCCTCTCTAGGTCGTCTCACATTCCCGGAGCGACCGGGAACAGTAATAAATTTTATACAACAACCAGTCTGGGAGAAGGTGTTGTGGAACTTTGAGATTCCAACATTTCAAATTGTTACGAGTTCTCAAGGCGGAGTGAGGTGAGCAGGAGTGATATCCTAGTGGCGGTCCGCACGGTCGTAAGGGCCACATCTACGGCCCATTTTTGCGTAGCTGAACGGAGTAATTAAGGATGGATCGGGTAGAAATTACAATACCAGTGCGGGGGTTTGGTCAAACCTCTCGGCGTGACAATTGGTGGGTCCAGCCCATCGTTGTATTTCTGGGGTTGTCAGCATTTTTGGTGTATTCCACTTGGGCAGCGTTTCAGGGGGAACATTACGCCTATGGCGGATATCTTTCGCCGATGTATTCACCAGAAATATTTGGCAATTCTTCGCATAGCCTGTTTGGTCCTCAACCTGGTTGGTGGCCTGGTTGGCTCCCGTTTTCTCCCGCGTTTCTGATCTTATGGGCACCAGCGGGTTTCAGACTGACCTGTTATTACTATCGCGGAGCCTACTACAAGGCTTTTTGGGCAGACCCTCCATCATGTGCGGTGGGTGAGCCGCGTAATGATTTTCGTGGGGAAAATTCGTTTCCGTTGATTCTTCAGAACGTGCATCGGTATTTTCTCTATTTGGCACTTGGTTTTATCGTGGTTCTTTCGTACGACGTGTGGAATGCACTCTGGTTTGAAGATGCTGCCGGCAATGTTTCTTTTGGAATCGGAATCGGCACACTTGTGCTTGCGCTGAACGTCATTCTTCTCGGTAGTTACACCTTAAGTTGTCATTCATTGCGCCACTTGGTTGGAGGGCGGCACGATTGTGTGTCTGATAAACCAACTCAGCAGATAGCCTACGACTGTGTAAGTTGCCTCAACCAGCGGCATATGTTGTTCGCTTGGATGAGTCTTGTGTGGGTTGGTTTTTCGGATATCTATGTTCGCTTGTGCTCGATGGGTATTTGGACAGATTTTAGGATTTTGTAGGTATTGCATGGAGTATCAAACTTTCGAACATGACGTTTTGGTAATTGGTGCTGGTGGCGCTGGGTTACGGGCTGCGATTGAGGCCTCAGGTGAGGGTGTATCTGTTGGGCTTGTGTGTAAGTCGCTGCTTGGTAAAGCCCATACTGTTATGGCTGAAGGTGGTATGGCAGCGTCACTTGCCAACGTTGACGATCGAGATGGCTGGCAAACTCATTTCGCTGACACAATGCGTGGTGGGCAGTATTTGAATAACTGGCGAATGGCGGAACTGCATGCCAAGGAAGCTCCTGACCGTGTCCGAGAATTAGAGGAGTGGGGAGCTGTGTTTGACCGGACAAAGGACGGTCGAATTTTGCAGCGCAATTTTGGCGGTCACAAGTATCCTCGCCTAGCTCACGTAGGGGACCGTACTGGATTGGAGATGATTCGGACGCTACAAGATTATGGCGTTCACCAGGGCATAGACGTGCATATGGAATGCACGATTATTGAATTACTGAAAGATGGAGACCGTATCGCAGGGGCTTTCGGGTACGACCGAGAGCGCGGAAGATTCCGTCTTTTTAAGGCGAAGTCCATTGTGCTTGCATCAGGTGGTATCGGTCGGGCATTTAAGGTAACCAGTAATAGCTGGGAATACACCGGTGATGGTCATGCACTGGCATATAGAGCAGGTGCAGAGTTAATCGATATGGAGTTTGTGCAATTTCATCCAACCGGGATGGTGTGGCCGCCATCGGTAAAAGGCATTCTTGTTACCGAAGGTGTGCGTGGCGAGGGCGGTGTGCTGCGTAACAGTGAAGGTAACCGTTTCATGTTCGATGATATCCCTGAACTCTATAAACATCAGACAGCTGATAACCCAGAGGAGGGCTGGATTTACACCCAGGGTGACAAGAATGCGAGACGGCCACCTGAGTTATTGACTCGCGACCATGTGGCGCGGTGTATTGTCAGAGAGATCAAAGAGGGTCGAGGCAGTCCTCACGGAGGCGTTTTTCTCGATATTGCTTGGATTAAAGAGAAACTACCGAACGCCCAAGAACACATTAAGAAGAAATTGCCGAGTATGTACCACCAGTTTAAGCAGTTGGCTGGTATCGACATTACTGCCGAACCGATGGAAGTAGGACCAACAACGCACTACGTGATGGGTGGGGTCCGTGTTGATGCCGATTCTCAAATGTCTGCTGTGCCTGGTCTCTTCGCTGCAGGTGAAGTAGCTGGCGGACTTCATGGCGCGAACCGTCTCGGTGGTAATTCCCTGTCAGATTTGGTGGTGTTTGGTAAACGTGCTGGTGAGTATGCAGCGAAGTTTGCGAAAGACAACGGGGTTACCCAGGTTGATGATGCTCAAGTGGAATCTGTGGCACGGATGGCGCTTGAGCCTATCGAGCGACAGGGCAGCGGCGAGCCACCATATCAATTGCAGTATGAGTTGCAGGATCTCATGCAAAGCCAAGTCGGTATTGTGCGAAATGATGGGGAGTTACGCCAGGGGCTTGAAGGTCTTGAGCGACTGGCCGACCGAGTTAAGAGAGTCGAAGCGCAAGGCAACCGTGAGTACAACGCCGGATGGCACACCGCACTCGATTTACGTAACCTGATGCCTGTGGCCGAGGCAGTTACACGTGCTGCCATCGAACGGAAAGAAAGCCGAGGCGCACATTTCAGAGAGGATCATCTCGGCAAGGATGAAGAGTGGGGTAAAACAACCCTGGTCGTTCGACAAGCATCAGATGGAAGTATGGAGGTTCGGCGTGAGCAGATTACGCCTCCACGAGATGACCTTCAACAGATTATTGAAGAGAACCAAAAATAGAATTTCATCGTAACGTTTGGCGGAGATTGTAATGGCGACCGCAACATTTAGGATATGGCGAGGCAATGCAGAGGGTGGTGAATTTCACGATTACACCACTGAGGTCAGCGAGGGGATGGTGGTGCTGGATGCGGTGCATCAGGTGCAGGCTGAATCAGCGAGTGATCTTGCAGTGCGGTGGAACTGTAAGGCTGGTAAATGCGGGTCCTGTTCGGCAGAAGTGAACGGCAACCCGAAACTAATGTGCATGACCAGACTTAGCACCTTAAACCTTGACGAACCCGTCACGATTGAACCGATGCAGGCGTTTCCGGCGATTCGAGATCTCGTAACCGATGTGTCGTGGAATTATGAGGTCAAGAAACAAATCAAGCCATTTAAACCTAGGTCACCTGATGCGGATGATGGCACTTGGAGAATGGCTCAGGCTGATGCGGAGCGAGTGCAGGAATTTCGCAAATGTATTGAATGTTTTTTGTGTCAAGACGTCTGTCATGTCTTGCGCGACCATCGTTTGCATCACGAGTTTGTTGGTCCTCGATTCTTTGTACATACAGCTCAACTGGAGATGAACCCGTTAGATATCGAAGATAGGACTCAGGATCTTGCGTATGACAATGGTGTTGGCTACTGCAACATTACGAAATGCTGTACCAAGGTCTGCCCTGAAGAAATCACGATTACCGACAACGCAATCATTCCACTGAAAGAACGTGTGGTCGACGAGCTGTACGATCCCGTAAGTCGTTTTTTGAGAATGTTTAAGGGGTAGTCTGGTTTCGTAAGATTAAGACGTCGTCTTTTGTTTTGCTTTCAGGTTACGCGTTTGTGACCGTCGATTTTTTGTCTTGGTGAATTGAGCCTACAAAGCAGCAGGTGACATTGACAACAAGCGCGATAACACCGGCATGGATGTTCCAAGGTTCTGGATTAGCTGTCATAAGTAATCCAGCGTAGGTTGCACATCCAGCGATCACTCCAGTAAAAGCTGCTGATGTTGTTAGGTGTGGCCAGGTCACTCCCAGTACAAAAAGCGGGGCGACTTGGGCAAGTATTTCCATTTTGATTTCGGTTAATCCCCAGAGAGTGACACGTGGTGAGAGGGCGATTCCGACTAAAACACAAACGATCGCCCACGAGAGTCTCTTGCCGATACGAGTTAGTCGTTCTTGCGATGCGCCGCGGAGGAGCGTGGGACCAATGATATCTTTTGCCAGAATCGATGACAGGCTGAGGAGTACCGAATCGGCTGTTGACATTACAGCAGCGACGATTGCTGTGATGACTAACACTGACAAACCGAAGAGAAGTGTCGACTGATTTGCCCAAATCGTTAGCAATGCTGGCATCACTTGATCGGGGTCTCCACCCTCAGACAGTTCGCCGATAGCCAGGATGCCCACGAGAAACATGATGCCAGTCGTCACGAGGGGCAGAAAGACCATAACGCTAAACGCTCGCTTGAGAGCGTGGGTGTTGCGTGCGGCGTAAATGCGCTGAATTGCGTGAGGATAGACCGCGCCAGAAAACCCGATAAGAATGATCGTGCTAAACCAATTTCTGGATATTTCCCATGTCGGAACCGCAACTTTTTCTGGAGAAGTTAGTGCGATTTTGTTTGTTAGGTCGGCGAGGTGATCTGGAGTTGGTATCACGGTAATCAGTAGTCCTGTTAGTCCAACAAGAAGCATGATGCCCTGCACACAATCGGTCCAGGCGACTGCACGCATTCCCCCGACGGTTTCATAAATGATGACGACGAATGTGAGCAGCAAAACTCCTACCCAATAGGGAATAGCGCCGTTCGAGAGACCTTCCGTAACGTGTCCCATAGCCATTAGTTGAGCAAGCAAATAATTAGATATAGCGGCAACCAGCAAAACATTAGCGAGTAGCGTAAGCAACGGAGAGTTGAACCGGTAGTTGATCCAATCGCCTGGTGTGACAAAATGCTTCCGTTTCGCGACACGTTGTAACTTTGGAGCGAACAACAGGTAGACCACGATTATTGCCATCATGAAACCGACGCTCATGACCCAGGCAAAGCCGAGTTGAAAAGCTTCCCCTGGATAACCAAGTAGCGTATTGCCGCTGTACTGCGTTGCATAGAGCGTTAACAGCAACACGAAACCGCCAAGATTTCGGCCGGCGAGATAAAAATTGTCAAGGTCTGCGTGGTGATTGCAACGCTGAGTGAGGTAACCGACAGCAATGAGAATGACCAAGTAAACACAGACCGCGAAGCCGGCCGCTATACCAAGAGTCACGACGATGAGTCCTTACTACGGTGTTTGTCGGATGCGTCGTCGGACCAGTAGCGTGTCACAACCCATGCGGTGAAGATAGCGATAGCGCAACTACTCGTAAGTGAAATAATTACCCAGTAAGGAAGGCCGAACCACAGTGTGACGGAACTCGATGATGGAAGATACCAGGGAACCGACAGCACAAATAGCAAGCCGATGACAATCCAAACCCATGGATGTGCGCTCGGGTCATCGATTTGTCGATAGTTTTTCAACCCGGCTCTATGATAATCGTATTGACGCGAAGTTAAGGTACGAAAGTTGTAAGGAGAATAGCGATGCTTTCCACACCACGCACTTTAAAATTCTTATTTGTCTGTTTAGCGGTTGGCATAGCCGGGGTGTCCTCTGCACGGCATGCGCGCGTTCAGGGGGGAGGGGGGTTACTTGATGGTGTTGTTGATTTGCACGTTCACGCCGGTCCCGATTCCCGTCCTCGCTCTGTCAGTGATCTGGAGGCAGCGCGCGGGGCCGCAGAAGCTGGTATGCGTGCCATTCTTCTTAAGAATCATTTTACGATGACAGCAGATCGTGCTTCCTTAGCAATGGATCAAGTTGATGGAATCGAAATTTTTGGAGGCGTAGTCCTCAATCGTGCTGTGGGAGGCATTAATCCCGAAGCAGTGCGGCAGATGGTTGAGTTTTCAGGCAATCGAGGGCGGGTGGTTTGGTTGCCGACATTTGATGCGGAGTGGTATGTCGAAAATGTCGGTGAGGATGGATCAGAATTTGTCTCCATCATGCAGGAAGGAATACCTGTTCCAGGTGTTCTCGAAGTCTTTTCGTTAGTTGCCGAGCATAATTTATTGCTTGCAACCGGACATTCATCCCCGGAGGAAGTAATTGCGCTCATACCTGAGGCGAAGCATTTAGGCGTACAACGCATTCTGGTAACCCATGTATTTTCCCAAGGTGCGACAAGAGACCAGATGAAGCAGATGGCTTCTGAAAACGCCATTATGGAGATCGATTGGTTGGCCGTATTAAACGGCAGTCGTTCCATTACTGATTACACGATGGCTATTCAAGAGATTGGCGCAGAGTTTTTTGCTATGTCGACAGATCTTGGACAGGCAGGTAATCCACTCCACCCGGAGGGATGGCACGCGTATATCGGTGCAATGCGAGAGGCTGGTATTTCCAATGGTGATATTGACACGATGTCCCGGCGGAACCCTGCAAGGTTACTAGGTTTGGATCCCTGGTAATTTATCGTCGCTGTGTGTTTAGTGCAGTCGATACTTTTGGCGGTGTTCTTCCCAAATTTTAGCTTCGAGACGTTCGGCTTCTTCCCATTGTTTGTGGCGTTCAATTCGGCGACGCCTGTGCTGCCAAATCGCGACTAATGCCAGACTCGTTATTAATGTCCACAGAGTGTAAGGACTCGCCAAAAAGGTAACCCATTCTTCCCATCCACCGGAATTGCGCCAAAACACCATGGTGGCACGGCTGATGGTTGTGCCGGTGGCACTCAAGAAAGCCTGGTCAAAGGTGTCGCCAGATTTCACAGATGCCAGGAGACTAGGTACTAATGATGGGCCATAGCGCGTGATTAGGTTTCGAACGAGGGCATGAGAGATGGTGTAGCCGCGGGCCGCCCTACTCGCATTATCTGTAAATAATCCTTCAATGTCGGAAATATTTGGTGCCCCTGAAGTGACACTTGCCCAGATAAAGCGCGATCGAACCGCGATTCCCCAAGGTCGTTCAACGGCACTTGCCAGTCCTTCACTAAACCAACGTGGCAATCTATTTCCACCTGCTGCCCTTGAAGCAAGAATGTGAGTGACTTCGTGGCGTAAGACCGCTTCAAGAGAGTCGTACGGATAACTTCCGATGCGGGACGGAAATAGAACAATTAAGTCGTTTGGTGCGTCAGCGAACGCCGCTACCCAGGAAGCTGTATTTCTCGCGATTCGTGAGTCTTGAGGTACTAATATGACACGGATCGGTCTACCTGGGTCGGTGATGCCTAGTAGCCGAACAATTTCATTGAAGCGAGATTTATCGAATTGTTTGATCTGCTCTGCTACTGCATGTAGTTTCTCGGGCGCTTCGAGACGTAGTTCTAACTGCTGCTGGTTTTGCTGGGCGTTGCTGGTGGTAATCCAACCGGCCAACAGACTTGCCACGATCGATGCCTTTAACAGCTTCATTGCCGCACTATGCTAGATTTAAGTTGAGGATTCGAGCCATTAGTCACCCATGCCTTTCGGTGTTCTAAGGGCTTTCAGTTAACGTGTGGTCTTAGTGAGTTCATGACTTTGAAAATCTGCATTAACCCTGATTTCTGCAATGGTTGCTCCCAGATGTGACTCGGGTGAATCCCAGAATTGAACTACAGAAGGATGGCGCGTAAGCTCCGCGTGAACCATCGCGCGTTGTGTGCCAGTGCCTCGCCCATGAATGATCCGTACCTGTGTATAGCCTGCACTGGTTACAGCAAACAAGTACTCCGAAATGACGGATTTGACATCACGCGGGTGAAACGTGTGCAGATCAAGTTCAGGCTCGACCGGCATTATGTGTGCTGATTCAGGGTCGCTCATAAGTTGCAGTAACATGCGTTGTAATTCCACCGCGTGCAGAAAATGCTCCAGTTACCGTCATACGTCGTGGCGAACACGCATCGACAAGGTCGTCAAGAATCTTGTTCGTAACGTTTTCATAGTAAATACCTTGGTTTCGAAATCCCACTAAATAGTATTTCAGCGCCTTTAACTCAATACAAAGCTCGTTCGGGATGTATTTAATCTGAATTTCTCCAAAGTCCGGCATCCCTGTTTTGGGACATACAGAGGCAAACTCAGGGTAAGAGATGGCGATGTTGTAATCACGGTCGGGTTTAGGGTTTGGAAATGTTTCCAGAGATAAAGACTCCATACTACCGATTCTATCAGTGTCTCGCTGTACGATTTGGCCGTCATTTTCATCACAGTAATAATTGACAGGCGGGCGACCACACGCTAGGATACCCCCGATTTTATTGGGTTTTCAGGCTAAGCCGCCGTTTGCGTGCACGGTTGTCTTGGCAGTTACAACTAGCGCGCAATAGCTAGGGAGACGCCGATGGCCGAGCGTAGAATGGGCAAGACTGAACTTTTTTCACATTTTGCGGAGAAGTTCGATATCAAGCGGGCACAAGCTCGGGAGTTCTTTGATGAACTTCAGCAACTCTCTGAGAGTGAGTTAAAGCGTAGTGGTGAGTTTGTGTTGCCCGGCATGGTCAAATTAGTTAGGCAGGACCGAAAAGCAAGAATGGGGCGAAATCCGGCGACAGGTGAACAAATTCAGATTCCGGCAAAAACAGTTGTTAAAGCCAGAATTGCGAAGCAATTGAAGGATGCTGTTCTTCCAGGATAATAGAAGTTTGTAGTATTTGGCCAAGATTTATTTGCTTAGGTTTTGGCTATTATTGAAGTTCTAATTCGTTTTATGGTTGTGTCGGCCGTTTTCAGTTTTGTGACTGGAGACGGCCGTTTTTTCGCTCATCAATAATTTCGACTTTTGAATTCCTACCTCCAGATTTATTTTTTGTGGTCTGGCTTGCCGAACGCGAATTCTAGATGCTAAAGCTGTATGTGTTTAGTCTGTCCCCGAATAGATCTTTACTGCCATAAAACCTTGTAACACATTGACGTATATACTGTTAGAAGTATGCCGACAAACGTTACAATGCCACAACTTGGAGAGTCCATCGTTGAGGGGAAGATTGTTCGGTGGCTCAAGAGTCTCGGCGATCGGGTAGACCGGGATGAGCCTCTTTTTGAGATCTCTACGGATAAGGTTGATGCCGAGATTCCGTCACCGGTCCGAGGAATCGTAACGGAGATTCGAGCTGAGGTTGGCGAGACAGTTGAAGTAAATAGTGTTGTTGCGGTTGTTGTAACCGATGCTGATCAGCAGAGTTCAACTCCGGAAGTGCCTGAACCGCCCGTATCAGAATCGGGCACCTTTACAGAGGTAGTTGGGGCGTCTTCGCCTAGTGAAACTAGAACAGGTGTGGTTTCCCCGCTCGTTCGAAAATTGGCGCAAGAACACGGTATTGACTTAGGTGCTGTGACAGGAACAGGACGTAATGGTCGTGTCACAAAAACGGATGTTCTTCGTTATGCGGAGGATCGCGCACAACAGTTAAATGACAATCCTCTCCCGGGGTCACGAGCTGAGCCATTGTCCAGGATGCGTCAGAGTATTGCTGAGCATATGGTGCTCAGCCGGCGAACCTCGGCTCACGTCCACACCGTATTTGATGTTGATTTCACGGCCATTGATATATTTCGTCGTAAATATAGGGACAACTATGAAAAGGAAGGTGCGAAACTCACGTACCTTTCATTTATTGCACGTGCCGCAGTTTTGGCGATCGAATCGGTCCCGATTATTAATGCGCGGCTGATTAAAAATGGAGGCGAAATCAGTCACCCCCCCAGTATCAATCTTGGTATTGCTGTTGCAATGGAAGAAGGTGTTTCGGGTGATGATGACGGCGGACTTATTGCACCTGTTATTAAAGATGCGTCAACTAAAAACATTCTGGAATTGAGTCGAAGCATTGAAGATCTTGCTGTGCGTGCACGTGAGAAGCGGCTCACACCAGATGATGTCCAACACGGAACCTTCACGATTACGAACCCTGGTGTATTTGGATCAGTTTTCGGGCTACCAATTATTCATCAGCCACAAGTGGCGATTTTGTGTGTCGGCGCAATAGAAATGCGACCGGTTGTTGTTGATGAAAATGGCACTATCGAAGCGCGGGTCCGCAGTTATCTGACGTTGGGATTTGATCACCGATTGATCGATGGCGCTATCGCGGATCGGTTTATGGCTAAGGTGAAATCGAACTTGGAAGAGTTCGATGGCAAATCCTTGTAACCCAGCATTGTTCCTATGCCTTCTCGTGTGCTTAAGGTTCGACGACTCGGTGTCTTGCCTTTTGGAGAAGCGGAAACGCTTCAACAGGAGCTTGTTGTTGAGCGACAACAGGGCCGTGTATCAGACACTCTTCTGATTCTTGAGCATCCGAGAGTTATTACGCTCGGTGTCTCTGCGGAAGCCTCCAACGTACTAGCGTCTGAGGAATTTCTTTCAGAGCAGGAGATCAAAGTGCATCAAACTCGTCGAGGTGGCGACGTTACTTACCATGGTCCAGGACAACTGGTCGGGTATCCGATTTTGTCGCTGAAACCAGACCGGTGTGATTTACATCGCTACGTTAGAGATCTTGAAGAGGTCATAATTAGAACAGTGAATGAATTTGGTGTAAGCGCGACGCGGATACCAGGGCTTGCGGGTGTGTGGGTCGGTCAAACTAAATTGGCAGCAGTCGGAGTTCGAGTCTCTCGTTGGGTTACGAGCCACGGTTTTGCTCTAAACGTTACGACTGACCTCAATGATTTTTCATTGATCAGACCGTGTGGGATTTCAGGGAAAGGTGTAACAGCTCTTGTTCAATTGACGGATGAAGATGTCAGCGTGGGTTTGGTTACAGATTCGCTGGTGCGTCATTTTTCTAACGTGTTTAGGTTTGAAGTCACGTGTTCAAGCTGACTTTATTAAATTACCTGCCCGTGATTGCGTTAGCTTAATCTTGCATTATTGCTAGTCTGTCATCGCTGTTTCTAGTAGGTTGCGTTCACGTATGTTTAGGCTGGGTGTAGCAAGATGTGTAATGCCTGCTGAATTGAATGCGACCGGTGATACGAATACACGCGGTCTACTACTAGAGAATGTCTTTAATGTGACAAAACAACAAGGCATTTTCTTGTTACCGGTTGCAATGCATCGGACAACATGAGTTGCTGCCTCAGCTAGTGCATAGGGGCCAGGTGGCCAGAGAGCAGCGACTCGATCGCGGAGTCTGGCCATATGTGATGCTGAGATTTGATCTTCAAGCAAACTACCATTGATCGTTGCTTGGCTCCACACAACGACGAATCGGTCAGGAGCACGGCCAAACAGAGTGAGTGAAACGGCCGATGCTGGGCAATTGACTTCAAGTGCGACCAGAGCTCTGACGGCGGCACGATACGCCTCGGGCGCAGAACCTATAAGACGCTCAGGATCGATCATTGTTTCAGTGACACCAAGTTCAATCAGTTCGGAATGTTCTGATCCGGCACAAATTATGATGGCTTGACTGTTTATCTCATTAATCTGGCGTAGTTGTTTTGCGCCGAATGTTTTGTCCCATTCGACTTCTGGGCCCGCCGCCGGATTCGTTAAGATCACAAAGCGCGCTGACTTTACTGCGGTTGGATCTGCCTCAGCTACTACCTGGGTGCGAAAAGATTCAATCGGCCCTGCTTGTGAGATGTCGAGCGCTTTTCCCATTGCGATGTCGTGTGAAGGATCAATTAGTTTTATAGTTGTGCAGAGATCTTTCGATGCAAGCGTATGGGCGAGCGACCCTCCTAGGTCACCGGCTCCGAAGATAGTGATTACTGACATGATTAGTGTTATTTAGTATCTAGCGGTGACTATTGTGTCATTCATCTATAGACGACTCGCGGTATTCTAGTAGGTGATGTCGACATTTCAGTTAAAAAATAAGGTTGCACTGATAACTGGCGGATCACGCGGTATCGGATTGGCTGTCGCGAAGGAATTGCTTCGTCGAAATTGCAACGTGATGATTTCTGGTCGTTCGGAGAAATCATTGGAAGAAGCGGCCTCGGAATTGAGGGGGGTGAACAACGGCACGGATGTTGGTTTGCATGACGTGTACCGCGGTGATGTACAAAAAATTGTTGATGCAGAGAAGATGATTGTATCGACAGTTAATAAGTTCGGTGGTGTAGATATCGTGATCAACAATGCTGGCGTGGGGCTTTTTGAGGATGTTGCGGACCAGTCCCATGAAGATTGGGACCGTGTTATTGGTACAAATCTTTCAGGAGTGTTTTATTGTTGTTCGGCTGCGATTCCATATTTGCGCGAAAGAGGCGGCGGTTGGATTATTAACGTGAGTAGCCTTGCGGGAAGCCATCCGTTTGCTACAGGGGCTGCCTATTGTGCATCGAAGGCTGGTCTTGACGCATTCACGACGGCGTTGATGCAAGAACTTCGCTTTGATGGTATTCGTGTGAGTTCGGTTGCACCCGGATCGGTCAGTACAAGCTTTGCGGGTGGTAGTCGTCATGCGGCTGAGCCATGGAAATTGACACCAGCGGATGTCGCAAAAGCGGTTGTCGACCTGCTGGGTCATGACACGAGAAGTTTGCCCAGTCGAATGGAGATTCGTCCATCTCAACCAAATAAATCATAACTAGCAGGATGCATTTATGTCGGGCTCGATGAGCCGAAACCGGATAGCTCCCGAAATGAAGCCGAGTGACAATTATGTGGATTTTACGTTCTACTACGCTGGATAAGGAACAAACAATCAGGTTACCGGCTGGAACTGCGAGGACAATTGGTCGCGGGCCTCGGGCAGACTTCGTAATCGACGCTACCCTTCTTTCGAGAGTTCATTGTCGACTGTCAACGACGGTTAGTCAGTTGGTTGTCGAGGACCTCAAAAGTACGAATGGTATATATGTCAACGATAAGAGAGTGGAATGTATCGCATTAAACAATGGCGATCGTCTGCGGCTTGGACGTGTTGAATTGATTGTCAGTCGGGAAGAAAAGTGAATCTGTTTATTCCGGTAGTGTTCTTTGGATCCAACGGACTAGCTCTGTAGGCACAGCGGAGCTGATGCTTTGATTTGATAGCGAGAGATGTTCGCCATTGTTTTCGTTGCTTGATGTTGTCAGATGATGATCAATTCCTGGAAGCGTCGATACTTCAACGGTTGAACCGGCGCGCGTACGCCGGCTTGCAATATCCTGGAGACGTTCGGCATGGTAGGGGAGCGTGCGTTGGTCAAGTTCACCTTGCAGTATTAGCAGTGGTTGCCGGACACGCTCAATAGTAGATTCTGGTTCAAACGAAAGCATACTGCGAAACCAAGGGGTATTTGCCTGTGCGCGTACGGCTTCAGAGATTCCTTCCCAGGAACCTTGATTGAGAACCGCACGATTAACTCTTTGCTGTAAGTCGATGCTTTCTTGTCGCTCGCTGTCTGAATTGCCCGCACTGGTAAGTAGCGTTGCTTGTTGTTCCAAGACGAGTTCATTGCCGCTGATGCCGGCTGTTGATATTAAGGCTACAGCTTTGATTTTGTTTTCTCGTCGCGCCGCCACAAGACTGACCCAGCCACCGTCGCTGTAGCCCACTAGGACGATCCGGTCACGGTCGACATCGGGACGACGTTCAAGGTAGCGCACGAGTTCTCTTACGTCGTCTGCGTAATCTTCGAGGGTTGCCGATTCTGGACGGCCACCACTTTGTCCGACACCGCGTTTATCGAAACGCATGACCATAAATCCATTTTCAACCAGTGCGTCTGATAATTGCCGGAAGATAGGGATGCCTAAGAATGTGACATCACGATCGATTGAAGCGGAATCAGGCACAAGCAGTATCGTCGGCCAGCGACCATTAGGTGGAGGCGGGGCATTAACAGGTTTCGTGAGTGTGGCGGCGAGGCTAAAGCCTGCGGCGCCGACACGAACCGTCTCGTCACCAGGGTGAGGCGTACTCGTGACTCTTGTTGATACAGAGAGGATGTCTTGCCGTGCAACGTCAATTGATGCCGAAGGTAATATGACGCGCATTAAGCGATTGCGTTCATCGACCCAGACTTCTGCGCTAATGGGGTCATTCGGGTTATCAAACGTGATGTGATACAACTGGGCAAGCTGGTTTCCATCGGCTGTGTCTAATTGCAGTGTGTTAACAGAGTTCAGTCTTGCTGTGATAAAGCCACGCGGAGCCACGTAGATTGGCAACTGGTCTCCGGGTTGGAGGATGGTTAATCGGATGGCAAGCGCTTCGTAGGCAGCAAAGAAAAAATTTGGTAGTACGATCGATCCTTCATCGATCCGTTCTTCGCTAGTAGTTGTTTCTGAGCCAATCTGGACATCATTTGTGACGGTACCATCGCCAAATGTGCTTTCGATGTTAAAAAGCTCTCCGTTTCTCGTGCCACTAATTTGGAGGTGTTGTGGTTTCCATTCCGAGTCGTACGTCATCTCAAACAACGGTGTTTGAAGGTCGAGAGGAGAAGTGATTTGGTTAGTTGCGCGCAATATCCATCGATTGTCTTCCTGTGCCAATGACGATGTGATTAACCCTGTCGGCTCGGCGCGCACAAAAACACGAAAAACCGACTCTCCAGTTGAGGGGATAGTGGGTGTTTGAGCCCATGCGCTGAAGGACAGTGCCCCACTCACGAAGAGAATGCAAGCCGAGCACAAAGCTCGCTGTAGGTATCGCCGCACGCAAGTCAGCATATCATTTGGATGTTGCTATACGGTGAATAGGCGATTTCAATGAATTTTGATCATTACAACGCGGTGCGAACGACTGCTGGATACCTCCAGCTCCAGGATCGAAGCTGGATCGGTTTTGTAGGGTCTGAACGGGCTGAATTCTTGCAGGGTTTATTGACGAATGATGTGGTCGCGCTCTCCTGTGGAACGGGATGTTATGCAGCATATTTGACGCCTCAAGGTCGCATGATTTCGGACATGATCGTGCTGGCTGACCAGGATCGATTGCTCGTGGATGTTCACAGCAGTGTCAACGCTAGTTTGCATAAGCGCTTTGACAGTTTGATATTTTCTGAAGATGTGATGGTTCAAAATCTTGCTGACACATTCTCTGCTTTTGGCATTCATGGGCCTCATGCATTGGAAATCATAAGTTGTCTTTTCTTATCTACGAAGAGACAGTTTGCTGTTTACGATCATTGGGAAGTCGACATCGAAGGGGTTGGCGGATTATTGGTCAGAACTGATGACTTGGGGATTGAAGGGTATCGTCTGCTCGTTGATCGAACAGTCACTGCAAAAGTATTGGAAGCTTTAAGATCAAGTAAAGCCGTGCCCCTTGATCCGAAGGTAACAGAAACCATCCGTGTCGAATCAGGGCGTCCAGTATTTCCAGGCGATATGGATACAGAGACCATCCCACTTGAAGCAGGTATTGAAGATCGAGCGATCAATTTTGATAAGGGTTGTTACGTCGGGCAAGAAGTAATCATCCGTATTCTTCACCGTGGGCACGGACGCGTCGTACGTCGGTTGGTTGGCTTAGTTTGTAAACAACTAGATGCGGATGCTCGTACGTTACCGGCATTGGGAATGTCGATCTATCGAATAGATAGCGATGATGTAGTTGGCGTAGTAACTAGTGCGGTATGGTCTCCTGAGCGAGAAGCAGTGTTAGTTCTTGGTTACCTGCCACGCGAACTCGCTGACCAACCGGGTGCTATTGTTGACTTAATGATCGATCACAGCAGAGTTCGTTCGGTGGTTACGAAGCTGCCGTTTGTTTGATTGCCTGGCAGAAATTATTCCTAAGAATAAAGCTCTTTGTTCAAAGCTTCAATCTTTCAATGCTTGAAAAGTTCGACAGATTTTTTGCATTGGGCACTGGTCGCAACGGGGTTTCCGAGCAACGCATACCATCGCGCCGAGATCCATCAGGGCTTGGTTGAAATCGAAAACGTGCTTGCGGGGCAAGAGTCGTTCAGACAGGGCCCAGAGATGTTTGTTTGTTGCTGAACTTTTGAGGTCGTCTTTCTGAACAAATACGCGGAAGAGGACTCTCGCTACATTGGTGTCGAGAATAGCTGTACGTTGGCCAAATGCAAAGCTTTGTACGGCTCCTACTGTGTATTTACCGAGTCCCTTAAATGCCAACAATGTGTCTGTGTCGGAAGGTAGCTTTCCACCATGTTTTGTGACGACCGTTCGAGCAATCGCGTGCAGACGGCGAGGGCGGACGTTGTACCCTAATGGGTACCACGTGCGAATGGCTTGTCTGACGGAGGCGGTTGCGAGGGCTTCAAATGATGGAAAGCGTTCGAGCCATTCCTTGTATTTCGGTAGAACACGATCGACTTGGGTCTGCTGGAGCATCACTTCGGACACCAAGATTCGGTAAGGATCTTGAGTGTGTCGCCAAGGCAAATCACGTCCATTTTCTGCATACCAGCCCAAAAGACGGCGTCTAAATTTCTGGCGAAATGCCGAGTCTGGAAGTTTGAAATGACGTCGAGGTGCCATAGTTATGAAGACCGTGTGATAATTTGAACCGTGCCACTCTACACTGGTGTTGGCGATCGTGGGACGACAGCCCTCTTTGATGGCACAATTGTATCGAAGGCCGATGAGAGGGTTATGGCTTACGGTGAGGTAGATGAGTTGAATGCAATTGTCGGATTGGCCCATTCTTTGGAGTTGCCAGGGTTTCTTCAGGAAATGGCCATCACTATCCAACGCGATCTCTTTGCGGTGGGTGCGCGTTTAGCTGACCCAAATTCGAAGAATGCGGATCGTGATTCAAAAACAGTCATTGACAATACTCATGTGGCTACTCTTGAAAGATGGATCGATGAGCTTGATGGTGCTCTTCCAAAACTTAGAAATTTTATTCTTCCGGGTGGATGTCATGCTGGGGCCGTGTTGCATCATGCGCGGGTAGTGTGCCGACGCGCTGAGCGGCGAATTGTAGGTTTGGGAGTGAAGTCTCTCGAGCCTGAGCTTGTTCGTTATATGAACAGATTGTCTGACTTGTTGTTCGTCATGGCGAGGACGGCGAATCAATCGGTAAGCTCGAAAGAGACTGAATGGTGATGTGCACCCGAGAGCTGCCTAGGTGATTTTTAAGTAAATCAAGTGCTAGCTAAAGATGTTGAAGTTCTATCCGTAAAGAACTCTTATTTGGTATTAGTTTCGATGGCCATTTTTACGGCTGCGAAGATCCCACGAGCGAGCTCTTGAGAGATACGTTCCCGGATCGCACCGCATGGAACTACCACTGTCGAGTCAGTGGTCTCAATAGCGACATCCCAACGATCCCTGGCAAAACCTTCGGGATGGTTTTCTACAACTTCTTGGGGCACAGTTTCAGCGTCTCGGATGTCATGACGTATGCTGGCAGCAATCGGCGTTCCGTTGATGAGTACTCTCGTTGCAGTAATAGCACTTTTATGAATGGTTTGTTGGCCGAAATAAAACGCCGTGGCATCCTCGGTAAAGAATGTTATGCCCGTGTCAGATGGAACTTCTGCCAGAATTATTTGTCCAATTGCTTCAATCGCAAGGCGTGTCCGCTTGCGCTGCCTCCGGTCTCTGGTGAGTGAGGTCGCAAGGCGTAGCGCAAAAAAGACCAATGTTATCGCTAGTACAATCGCTGCAAGGTCTCGCATCTATATTAATGTTAATGCGCTATCCTTCCGTCGACCATGACCGATCAGACAGAATTGCGGCTTGCGTATACGACATGTCTTCAGTTAGCCCGTAATCATTATGAGAACTTTCCGGTAGCCTCACGTCTTTTGCCCTCCTACATTAGGCCACATATCGCGGCCGTTTATGCCTTTGCCCGGGTGGCCGACGATTTTGCCGATGAAGGAGACCGCTCCGTGCAAGAGCGATTGAGTTTGCTCGATCGGTGGGAAACTTGTCTAGTTCAACGAGAGCAGTCGTCAGTTACGAACAAGTCGTTCGGCGATCTGACATATGCTGAAGTTGCACCTATTTTTGTGGCCTTGCGTCACACCATCGATAAGTTTTCTTTGCCTGTCGAGTTGTTTACAGACCTCTTAAGTGCGTTCCGACAAGACGTCACAGTTAAGCGTTACGAAAACTGGGATGATTTACTTGATTATTGCCGGCGTTCAGCCAATCCGGTCGGCCGAATCGTACTCCGGTTGGCAGGGCGAACTGATCCGGTACTAGACGAGCAGTCCGATTGCGTGTGCTCGGCGTTACAGATTACGAATTTTCTTCAGGATTTTGGGCGAGACTGGCAGCATGGCCGATTATATGTGCCCGTTGAGATACAGAAGGAGTGTGGAGCGAAGCTCTCTGATCTTCAGGTGAATTTAGTGACGCCAGAGTGGCGAGAGGCATTAGAGAGTTGCGCGGAGAAAACCAAAAAACTTTTTGTTGCTGGACGACCGGTCTGTGATGGAGTTACCGGAGCTCTCAGAATGGAACTTCGTTTAACGTGGCTGGGAGGGATGCGAATACTCGATCGTGTTGGACGGAGACGATACGATCCGTTGAATGAGCGTCCGGTCCTTCGCTTTACTGATTTTGTGCCGCTTGTTTGGCGGGCGGTTGTGTGGACGTGAGTCGAGATACTAATTTTTACTACTCGTTTTTGGTGCTTCCGACAGAGAAACGTCGCGCGATTATTGCGGTATGGGATTTTTGCCGTGCGGTCGATGATGCTGTTGACTGTCCAAAGCACGAAACTAGTATCCGATCGCTTCGGGAAGAGATTGGGCGTTGGCGACAGGAGCTTGACCACTGCTATGGTCACAGTATGCCGCTGACGGATGAAGGTCGGCATCTCAAACCATATATTGGGCGCTTTCAGCTACCAAGAAAGCCATTTGAAGATCTGATCGACGGTGTAGAAATGGATGTTACGTGCAAACGGTATGACACATTTGATCAGTTGTATCAGTACTGTTCACGAGTCGCGTCAGCCGTTGGTCTCATTTGCATAGAGATTTTCGGTTATCGAAATCCACGAGCTCAAGACTACGCGATTGCTCTAGGTGTGGCATTACAGCTAACAAATATTGTTAGAGATGTACCTGCAGATCTTGCGGATGGTCGTATTTATTTGCCGCAGGAAGATTTAATTCGGTTTGGTGTTACGGAACGTAACCTTGCTGCGGGGTTGTCTGAGCCTATCGCAGAGTTGATAGCGTTTGAGTGTAATCGCGCAAAAGCCTACTATCAAGCTTCACAAGAAGCGTTGCCGAGTGAAGACGCGCGTTCCTTGGTCGCGGCAGAGATTATGAGTGGGATTTATGCTGCGATCCTTAATCGGATTGAGCAGCGAGGCTACGATATTTTCAGCGAAGTAGTCAGAGTGGCGCGGCCACGGCGGGCATTCATTGCAATGCAGGTTTGGGCGCGGGTCATGATGCGCGGGTCGATTACGTGAGTTACGACGTCATTGTCGTTGGTGCCGGATTTGCGGGTTTGAGTGCGGCGGTTGACCTCGCGGCACGTGGAGTTCGTGTTCTGGTACTGGAAGCGAATCGCCATCTTGGTGGGCGTGCGACGGCTTATCGAAATACAGTGTCTGGTGGGTCTGTCGACAATGGTCAGCACGTGCTGTTTGGTTGTTACCATGAGACTTTTCGGTTTTTACGACGACTTGGTGTTGATCGTGACGTTGAGCTACAGCGTACGCTTACGGTGGACAGCGTTGATACTGATGGGACACTGACGACATTCATCTGTCCGCATCTTCCACCGCCATTCAATCTCCTCGCAGGGGTTCTTGAGTGGGATCGGTTACCTCTCTCTGAGCGCATGGCTACGCTGCGGCTGATGCCTCTACTCTATCGGGCGCAGTGTGAACGAGGTAGCGATCTGCAGTGGGTTTCTGCTGACGAAACGGTTAGTACGTGGTTAGAACGCCATGGGCAGGGACCAAAAATTCGTCAACTTCTGTGGGAACCGCTGTCCGTCGCTGCCCTTAATCAACAGCCAGATCGCGCAGCGGCGAAGCCCTTTATTCGCGTGTTAAGCGCACTTTGTGGTTCAAACAGTGGTGATTCGGTTATCGGTCTACCGCTAAAACCACTTGACCTGTTGTACGCGGAGCCAGCACGGAAATTCATTGAAGCGCGTGGAGGTGAGGTGTGGACCAGTAGTAGAGCTCAGGTAAGTATCGGTGGTAATCAGGTAATTTCGGTTGAGACAGCGACTCAAAGTCTGAAACCACATGCGACGATTTCGGCTGTGCCGTGGTACGCGTTCGGTAACGTTTTCCCGGGGAATCCTGAAGCACTGAAGTCATTAATTTCTGCAGCGGCGTTAATGGAATGTTCACCGATTGTTACAGTAAATTTGTGGCTCGATCGTTGCGTATTGCCAAAGCAATTTGTCGGCTTGCCAGGACGGACGATGCACTGGGTGTTTGATAAAGGATTGACTGCAGGTGATAAAGGCTCGTATGTGTCGATGGTGTCCAGCGGCGCAGATCTACTTGCGGAAATGTCCAATGAAAAGATAATTAAGATTGCAGTTACGAACCTTCGAGGGGCCTTTTCAGAGCCTGACTGGAAAGTTACGGGTGCTTCGGTAATTCGAGAACGTCGTGCGACGTTCTCTCTTGCGCCTGGGCAACCATCTCGACCAGAGACCGAGACGAACATTCCTGAATTATTTCTTGCTGGAGACTGGGTTGAAACTGGTCTGCCAAGTACGATTGAAAGTGCCGTCGTGAGTGGACATAGGGCGGCAGAGTCTGCGTATCGATTACTTTCAGACGCTTAAGTAATTGTCAGTATGGTTTTCGGTTTAAGTGCTATATGAATTCTGTCATTGTTCATTATCAAGAAATTGCTCTCAAGGGACGCAATAGACCATGGTTTGTTGAGCGACTTGTCAATAATCTGCGGGAAGTTACTCGCGATCTTGATGTTCAGCAAGTACGACCATTGATGGGGCGGATAGAGATTACATTAGGTCCAGATTGTGATTGGCCCACGCTCCGTGAACGAGTCGGTCGTGTCTTTGGCATCGCAAACTATGCAAAAGCGGGGAGAACGAAACGCGATGTTGATGAGATTGCTTCCATGATTCTGAACGTTCTTGATGAGGAAGAGCGCACTACTACAGCAAGTGTGGAGAGTTTTCGTGTTAGAGCCAGTCGTGCAGACAAATCCTACTACTTGAAATCACCCGAACTTGAACGAGAAGTTGGTGGGCGGGTTAAGCAGTCAAAAGGATGGACCGTCGATCTTGTTAACCCTGACCTTGAGATCCGTGTAGAGGTTCTTCCAGAGTGTGTCTTTTACATGCTGAATAAAGAAAAAGGGCAAGGTGGGCTTCCGACTGGGACGAGTGGAGCAGCCATGTGTCTGTTGTCCGGTGGCATTGATTCCCCTGTTGCAGGTTTTCGACTTATGAAACGCGGATGCCGCGTTCACTTTGTTCATTTCCATGCATATCCCATTCTGTCTCGTACATCGCAGGACAAAACAAAAGAACTTGCTGAGCTTCTTGCACAGTATCAGTTGCGTTCTCGTTTGTACACTGTACCGTTCGGTGAACTTCAACAGCAGGTTGTTATTTCGGTTCCTCCGCCGCTTCGTGTAGTGCTTTATCGACGCCTTATGATGCGAATTGCCGAACGACTCGCCCAGGAATCAGGTGCAAAGGCACTAATTACTGGTGAATCTGTGGGACAGGTGGCTTCTCAAACTCTAGAAAATTTAACCGTCACCAACGAAGTTGTTTCCTTGCCGGTACTCAGACCGTTGATCGGTTATGACAAGGAAGAGATTACTCGTGAGGCAATACGTCTGGGATCGTATTCTATTTCCATTATTCCTGATGAGGATTGCTGCACACTGTTTACTCCGAAGAGTCCTGCGACCAAGGCCCGACGAGTAGATGTTGAGCGGGCGGAGTCAGCGTTACCTATCTCTGATATGGTGGAAAAAGTCTTGGCACTGACAGAACAACAAGACTATAAATGTTCTTATTAGTTATTTCAGTTAAGAAGATTCGCGCGGTCTTCCATACTTACAGAAGGTGCGGATGTAGCAAGCCGAGGTGATGATCCTTCAAGGCGTCGTGGGTGCTACGAAACGCGAGTTCGCTCCACGGAATATTGGCGTGTTCAAACCAGGCCGCTTCCAATGATTCGTCTTCGGGGCTGAGCGCGCCTCCAATGACGGTTGCTGCGTAGACAAGCACGATCGGGACAACACCAGGATAAGTGTAGATATTAATGAGTCCAGTTAACGTAACATCAAGGTTGGCTTCTTCCCGTGCTTCGCGCACTGCTGCTAGTGTGGGTTGTTCGCCTCGATCAACGTAGCCACCGGGATAGACCCATTTGCCATAGCCTGGCTCAATGGACCGTTTCACAAGAGCAAACTGGTTGGCTTCATTCGTGATTACGGTTCCGACAGCGACTTTGGGATCAAGATAGACGATGTGACCGCACCGTGTACAACTCGGTCGTTTTGGTTCGCTGGCTTTGACTTTCCTGAAGACTAGCATGGCACCACAGCGGGAACAGAAACGTTCCAAAGCTTGGTCGTTGTGCAAATGATTTTCCATCGTAACGTTATAATCCAAGACCATGTCGATTTTAAAGGTCTCTCGAATGGGTCACCCAGTCCTTCGTAAACGGACAGGACTGATTCAACCTGATGAGATTGGTAGTTCGTCGATGCAACGCCTCATCGATGACATGTTTCACACGATGAATGAATATGTGGGAATTGGCCTGGCGGCCCCACAAGTGCATCAAGAACTTCGGTTATTTGTTGCTGGGGTTGACGACCCCAATTCAACCATGCAGCCCGTTGTGATGATTAATCCAGAGATCGAGGTGCTCGACGACGAAAAAGAAGAGGATTGGGAGGGGTGCCTGAGTATCCCAGATATTCGGGGTAAAGTGCTCCGAGCCAAGAATATCAGTGTCCGTTCTCTTGACCGGCATGGCAAACTACAGCAACTTACGGCAACTGGTTTTCCAGCAAGAGTCATTCAGCATGAAACTGACCATTTGAACGGGGTACTTTTCGTGGACCGAATGGCGTCATTTGAAAGTCTGACATTTCTTGAAGAATACGGTCGCTATTGGGATAGTGGCTCAGGTTCTGATGAGTGACCATCGTACTTTTACCCGGTAGTGTGCATGAAGTTTCTTGATTTACAACGTCAGTATGCGTCGTATCGAGAAGAGATCGATACGCGAATGCGTAGGGTTCTTGAGCATACGTGTTTCGTCATGGGGCCGGAGATTGAGGAGTTGGAGCAGGCGCTTGCCACACGCGTTGGCGTGGAGCATGTGATAACAACGGCAAGTGGGACGTCAGCTCTTGAGTTGTCACTTCGAGCTCTCGAAATTGGTCCAGGTGATGAGGTTATTGCGCCAACTTTTACGTTTGTGGCGTCAGCTGAAGTAATCCGTCTTGTTGGAGCCACGCCGGTTTTTGTTGATATTCAACGGAATTCTTTCAGCATCGATCCGACCGCCTTTGCCGCGGCAGTGACGGCCCGAACGAAGGCTGTTATCGCCGTGGATCTCTATGGTCAGATGGCGGACTATGGCCAACTAAATGAGTTGGCGGCAGTCCATCAGATTACAGTCGTCGAAGACGCTGCGCAGAGTTTTGGTGCGACGCAAAATGGGTTGTCAAGTGGTGCGGTTGCCGACATCGGTACCACGAGCTTTTTTCCCACAAAGACACTTTCTTGTTTCGGGGATGGCGGAGCACTTTTTACGAATGATAATGAGGTTGCTGAACGTGTTCGTTCGTTGCGTACTCATGGGGGGCAGGGTTTTAATCATCAATATATTGGTACTAACGCTAGATTTGATACGATTCAAGCCGCGGTGCTTCTTGCGAAATTACCCCATTTTGATGATGAGATTTTGAAACGTCAGCAGCTAGCTGCCCGTTACTCCGAGGCTCTGGGTGATGTCTGTCAAGTCCCTAGCGTGGTGTCTGGTAACACACACGTTTTTACGCCCTATACGGTACGCGTGGATCACCGAGATCGGATTTGTGAACTTCTTCGTGAGCGTGGAATACCATTTGCAATTTATTATCCACAATGCCTGCATGAGCAGGCGGCATATGCTGCGCATGCGAATTCAAAGAATTATCCAGAAGGAGAACTGGCATCGCGGAAAGTAATTAGTCTTCCGTTGTATCCGTTTTTCACGGAATTAGAACAGGATCGTGTGATTAGCGGGCTCAGGGATGTGATTGCTAAAGTAAGTGATAATTTCTGAAGTTGTGTTGATCGATCGTAGCTATTGGGCCTAGGTCTTTCCAGGCATTTCCCTTGCAGTAGTGCGGCGACGTTCATTCGCGCGCTCGGATTCAAGTCGCTCAAGTTCTACTTCTGAGTGGTCGACAAATGACATCGCTTCTGCGATGGCCTTATGACCTGCTTGGTTGGCAATTAATCGGTGCATCTTTTGACAAACACGTCGGTACGCAGGATGTCCCTGAGGTGCAGTCCGTAGTTCGATGACGTGCATTGCTTCACGAGCATTCATTTTCATATAGAAACGAATACGGTATGCCATCGATACAGCGTATTGTGCTGCTAGAGAGTTGTATCGACTCGTAAGGAGGTTGCTGAGACTCGATGCTTCGTCCATGACACGATTCCAGTCGCTCAGAGCGCCGATGTCTTCGATGGCTTCCGGTCTCGTATGGCCGTGAAGTGTGCTCAGATCTTGCCAGTCGATCGTCAAGATTCGATGGCGTTGTAAGTCACGAAATGCTCCGTAGTCGGAAAGCACATCGAATGAGTAGCTTGCGTGTTCAAACGCACGTCCGGGCCGGTGTCTTCGATTTGTACGATTCCCGATATAAGTTCGAAGCACCTGGATTCGATCTGTCGTCGACATTGTTCTTGCTAGACGGAGGAGTTCGCTATGTGACAAAGTCGAACTGCTATAGAGTGCAGCTGCAACCACTTTAATTTCACCATCAGGATCAAAGTCACTGAGCGTAACTTCCTCACTGTTTTCTTTGGGAGAAGCTGTTAGTTTGTCACTCAGTTCACGCGTGGCACGCTCGCAGTTTTCGAGATAGTTGCTCCAAAGGATGCCACGATTTTCGCGGTCGACGCGTTGCAGAAATGCAGGAATTACTTTTCGTAGCTCCGGTAACATGAGCGATGCGATTTCGCGGGTTTCGGAGAGCGGGTGCCCTCGCATCTTGAGTAAAAGCGACTCGTAAGCTTGTCCTGAACCATAGACGCCGACATTTGAGCGAGTTGCGGCAGGTAATAGTCCGCGTAGTGTGTCTAGAGCTTTGGCACGAATAACAGCTTTATAGACATTGTCTGGGTCGTCTCTAGATTGCGGGTGTCGATCACGAAAGTACTGTTGAGCACATTCAATCCATTTTGCATAGATCTCAAAGGCTCGATCCAGCGTCGTTTTGAAAGCTGCGCAGTCAGTCTTGTCCGTAATTTCACTTGGAGTAACGTACTTCCACTGACCATTCGGTCGATCGGTGTACGGTACGTATCGAGTCGACTGCTCAAGGTATGCCATTAGGCGACCGCGTTCAAGGATTTTGGTTAGAACATTAGAGATCCCTTCACACGCGATGTGGGCACCACCGAGCTGAGACACGGAATCATCACCGTACTCGTTGAAAACACGATCATAAAGACGTGCTGCTCGTTCTTCGCCAGGTCCGATGATGTTGTCTTTCGTACTTTCCTCAGGTAGGGCGTCGAAAAATTCATCAAGGAAAAGTCGACGAACTGATTTTGCAGAGCGTGAATATCGTGCAAAAAGAGCTCCCTTGACGACTTCAGGAAGGTTCGTCAATACAAAAACAGGACTATTTGTATTGCCGAAATATGGCGCAAGAGTGGTTTGTTCTTCCTGAGTAAAGTGTTCTGTGGGAGCAATGACCGGAGAATGCACACGATATAATACGACGTGCTTCCGAAATTTTCCCACCGTATAGAGGTACGTTTTCGTGATTGCGATGCGATGGGACACGTCAATAACGCCGTTTACTTTACTTATTTTGAACAGGCGAGGATTGTGTTGGCGGACACAATGGGCCTACGTCGTTCCCTTGAGCAGGCTGGTTTTGGGCTTATCCTTGCCCATGCGTCGTGTGATTACAGGGCGCAGGTGCTGTTTGGTGACGTTGTTGATGTTCGCGTTACTGTGACAGCCATTGGTCGTTCTAGTTTTACTAGTGAATATGAGGTGCGGCGAGTTAAAGACGACAGTGTTGTTGCGACTGGTAAATCGGTTCAGGTTGTTTTTGACTATACCGCTGGAAAGACAATTTCAATTCCTGATGTCTTGCGGGAAAAATTGGAATCCATCCAGACGGAAACCGTAGTTTCCTCGTGAACATAGTTCTTGTTCCAGGTTTTAATCCCGGTCTATACACGGGCGCTGGAAACAATACGTACCTGATCCAACCGGCAACAGGTAACGGTGTTTCGTTGATCGATGCTGGCACTGGCGATCAACGTCATATCAAGGCGATTCGGACATCACTTTTTTTGAAGACATTAGACCGAGTCTTGATTACACATGGCCACACTGACCACATTGCTGGGGTGTCAGCATGTTTGTTGGAGTGGCCCAGGATAGAGTTCTTTAAAATGCCGTGGCCGGAAAGTGATAAAAGATATCCAGTTGTCTGGAAATCGCTGGCCGAGGGTGATGAAATTGAGGTTGGGACAGATGTGTTAAAAGTGCTACATACGCCTGGGCACTCACCTGACCATCTTTCTTTTTATTGTGAAAAAGAGGGTGTGTTGTTTTGTGGCGACCTTTTGGTCAAAGGGTCGACGGTGGTTATTCCCGCCAATCACGAAGGAAATTTAATGCAGTACGTTTCGTCGCTTGAGCGGATTCGTGATCTGAATCCCCCGTGCGTATTACCGGCTCACGGCGAGGAGATCGATGACGTGGCGGGTTTAATTGATCATTATTTGGAGCATCGTCGTCGACGCGATGATGAAATTCTTAGTGCCCTTAAAGGAATTGGGGGGGCAGGGACGGAGTTGGATATTGTGGCTGTTGTTTACAAAGGTCTCAATAATAATCTCCAGAAGGCTGCCAGTGAGACGGTATTGGCACATCTTTATAAACTTGAAATCGAAGGTCGCGTTCACAAGAGTTCAGAGCAGAACGTTGATGTATGGGAGTGTAAGTAACCAAGTTTTTGAGCGAGGCAACTTACAATTGGATCTATGAAAGAGAATCAAAAAGGCTATGTCAATCCGCAGCTGTTGGTTAGTCCGAACGAATTAGCCAGCCTTCTTGGTGTTTTGAGTGGTTCAGCGACGGGTCGGCCGTTGAAAGTAGATACGAGTACACCTGTCCTGATCGATTTACGACCAGCTGAGGTATTCGCAATGGGTCATATTCCCGGAGCTGTTCACCTTGATCTTTTTGGTTTGAGTCTTATTGATACGGACTTGTCGCCTTTGGATGCCTTTCTATGGATGATTGCTCATCTCTTGACGACACGTGGTGTTGATGATCATTGCACCGTTGTGGTCTACGACGACCAATCAGGTGTCAGGGCTGCAAGAGCCTTTTGGTTTCTTGAATTATTTGGGCATGAAGACGTCCGTGTTTTGGATGGTGGTGTCGGTGGTTGGGAACGAGAGGGCTTTTTTACGACGACCGAGGTGACCGCCCCAAATAAGGCTAATTGGAACGTTGGTCGTGTTGAGGCTCGTCTTGCCACGTGGCGTGATTTACAAGAAAGACTTGGACGATCAGATGTCGTCATTCTCGACACACGTAGTGATGGTGAGTACTGCGGGACGACCGTCCGTGCGAAGCGGGGGGGGGCTGTTCCTGGTGCAGTACATATTGAGTGGACCAATAACCTTAATTCAAATGGCGAGTTTAAGAAGGCATCAGAGCTAGTCGCGTTGTACGAAGCAGCTGGAGTAACCGCAGAGAAAGAAGTTGTTTCGTACTGTCAGGGAGGCTATCGTGCGGCTCACAGCTATCTAGCGCTTCGCTTGATTGGTTACCCTCGTATTCGGAACTATATTGGGTCATGGAAAGAATGGGGTGATCGGGAGGATTTACCGATTGAAAATTCCAGAAAGACCCAGTAACAAGTGATCTGTACATGAATAGTGTTATTGACTTTATTAATGTCAATCGTGACCGATATATTGATGAGCTTAAAGAATATTTGTCGATTCCTAGTATCAGTGCACTTCCTGCCTATAGGCCAGATGTTATCCGGTGTGCTGAGTGGACAGGCGAGGAACTAAAACGCATTGGGCTCGAGAATGTTCGTCTCGTTGAAACGGCAGGCTATCCGGTCGTCTGCGCCGAGTGGCTTCATGCTGGCCCAGCTCCAACGATTATTTTCTATGGCCATTACGATGTGCAGCCCGTTGACCCGCTTGATAAGTGGGATACGCCCCCATTTGATGCGACGGTTCGATCCGGGGAGTTATACGCCCGTGGCGCGGCGGATGATAAAGGTCAAATCTTTATGCACTTCAAGGCTATTGAAGCATGTATGAAGCAAAAAGGTTTTCTTCCGATCAATATCAAATTGATTCTTGAAGGAGAAGAAGAGGTCGGGAGTGAAAACCTAGACTCTTTTTTGAGAGACCATTCAAGTGAATATTTGGGTGATGTATTGGTTATTTCTGATACGCCGATGTTTGACCGTGGTGTACCGTCCATCTGTTACGGTCTTCGAGGACTTACCTACTGTCAGGTTGACATTCGAGGGGCGACTTCTGATCTTCACTCAGGTTCCTTTGGTGGAGCTGTCGCCAATCCAGCTTTCGTTTTGACCCAACTTCTTGCTCGGATGAAAGATCGAAGTGGACGGATTAAAATTCCAGAGTTTTATGATGACGTACGACCGCTGAGCGATGAGGAACGTGTGGAGTATGCTCGATTACCCTTTAACGAACGGCGATTTCAGAAAGAACTTGGTTCCCGGAAACTCTTTGGAGAAAAGGGTTTCACGACACTTGAGCGCATATGGGCCCGTCCAACCTTCGAGGTTAATGGGTTGTACTCTGGATTTACGGAAGACGGTGCGAAAACTGTTATACCGGCAGTTGCGATGGCCAAGGTCAGTATGCGTTTGGTCCCGGATCAGAACCCGGATCTGATTGGTGATTTGTTTGAGGCTTACGTTAAGAAAATTACGCCGAAAACAGTAGACGTGACTGTGAAGCGGATGCATACAGCAAAACCGTGGCTAGTTGATTTTGACAACCCATTTGTGCAGGCTGCTGGGCGAGCAATTGAGCGAGGCTTTGGTCGAAAACCAGTATTCAATCGCGAAGGCGGCTCAATTCCAGTAATTGCAAGTTTTCAGGATAGGTTTGGATTACCAGCGATACTGTTCGGTATTGGTCTTCCTGATGAAAATGCGCACGCTCCAAACGAAAAACTTGATCTTGATAATTTTCATCGAGGCGTGATCTCGGTGGTTACGTTGTACGAGGAAATTGGCGCGTTAGGGTAGCGTGTGAGGGATACTGTTGTGCGTCTATGATTTTGATTCTAGAAATCAATCAATAATTTTCACCCACAAGTAACATCTATCATGCTGGCGATCAGTTTTTAATTGAAGCTAGCGACGCGGCGGCGTAGGGCCTTTACGTGTTCCCAGATTTCCGCGTGCTCGCTTATTTCTCCAGTGTCTCCTTGCGTGTCCATTTCTTCGGGTTTTCTAACCGTTTCTTTGCTTGCTGTAAATCGAAGGTAGGCTTCTAAGTCCTTCAAGGCCGCAGCATATTTGTTCAAATGGTAAGCGAGAAGACCCCGATCGCGAAGTTCCGTTATCGCCGTAGGATCGAGTCCCAGTAGTAGTTCGGTAATGGTGTAGGCTTGTGGAAACGATTTCATGTTGACATAAAGACGTTTGAGGTTGACCAGCATTCGAACAAGTATCTCGGATTTGGTCGCGCGTGAGAGTAGATATTTGTCAAAGGCCGCTTCTTCACCAGCATGCTTGCGAAGTAAATCTCGGCAATCCGATTCCGATAATATTCCACCCCCATGAAACGGATCGATGATTATTTCGGTGTTGTGAGAGATTATGGTGTTCGGAATCGTTGGTAGTTTGAGTAAGAAGTGTCCTGGGAAGTTTATGCCGTGAATTTCAATACCCGCACGTCTGGCGACTTCTATGTACACGATCGACAAGCTAATGGGGATACCGGTTCGTCTATCCAAAACTTCATTCAGAAAACTATTTCGTAGGTCATCGTAATTGTTTTGATTTCCTGTAAATCCTTCTTGCTTAAATAAGTAGGAGCTTATTTCTGTTATCTGTGACAATGGGTCCGCATTATGTCCTAGGGCGGCAATGCGTGCTGCCGCCGCACTGCCCATTTCATCAAGTCGTGCAAGGTATTGTGAAATATCCAATTGTGGATACTCGAGTTTTGCAATAAACAGTGCGGCTGAGGCCAGTTCAGGTTCTGGATTTGTCGCAATATCCGTGAATCGATTGACAAGTTCAGTTGTTATCATTGTCATTTATCAGCAAAGGAGATTATGGCTGCTTACGAGGAGCCTGACTATTGTGAGCGAGTGTACCTAAAGTATTTCTGTCAATATCGCCCAAGCTCGGGACAATTTCATTCGCGATTGTGAGTTTGTCAGCGGTATAGGTGGTGGTGACTGCAATGCATGGAAGTCCAGCTGCATGCGCAGACTGAATTCCCCACAAGGAATCTTCAATGGCAATGAACCCATTAGGTGACGGCGGACGCCCCATCGCTACGCAGAGTAATTCAACAGCCAATCGATAGGTATCCGGTTCAGGCTTGGAGTGTTCGACATCATCGGCCGCTACTATCGTTGTGAAGTGCGATTTTAGTGACGAAGCATCCAAAATAGTTTCAATTTCTTGGTGAAGTGCGCCGGAAGCAATACCTAGTTTACAGGTCCCAGATAATCGTTCGATACAGGCCCGAGCCTCAGGAAAGATGACATTGCGACTGTTGACAAGTTGTGTAAAGCGCTCACCTTTTCGAGTGATCAAACGAGATACCTCGTCCGGCGAGATAACCACCTGTTGGTCTTGTGCGAGGTGAGTGAACACGCCCATGTCGTCGTAACCAAGATAGGTGGATTCATATGCTTTTTTGGACAGTGTTAGTGGGGTTTGATCTAGTACGTCTTGATAGGCTTGAAGGTGTAATGGTTCGGTGTTTGCAAGAACACCGTCGAAGTCAAAGATAACGCCAAGAAAAGACACTGTCGCTATGGTTCGTTTCCAGGCACCGAAGCAACATTCATTTCCGTTAGCGGAATACGCCGTTCATTTTCTGGCGGTAGTTTTTCCCCCGCTAAAATCGAAGTCGGTAGACGGTTTTGAGGTGGTGGATACGGACAGTCAAACTGTTCATCAAAATAGCACGTCGGATGGTACGCCCGGTTGAAATCAAGGTCATAGCTGCCGGTTGAGCTGAACGGCAGATCAAGGTAACGTCCAGCTGGGTAAGTTTCATCGCCGTTTGTTTGGTCCCTGAATGGGACAAATAATCCGTCACCTTCCGACAGGAGTGCTGCTAATCGATATTCTTTGCCTTGGAGCATAAACTCAAGGTGTCCGATGTGCCGCATTTGTCGAATCTGCCCAGTAGATGTTGGTATATCAAAGATCGGTTGTTCATCAAGAAAATTCAATTGAGCCGGAACGCGGTACGATGGGTTCGGTTCGTAATACCGTAAAGGTACCATCCACGATCTACGATCGAGCGGTACTGGAGAATCGGCGCCGTTCTTAAATACGTCATCTTTGTACGAGCGATCGCTCAATAGTTTTGTCACGTAGTTGGTTTCGTCTGGTTTAGGAGGAGAGCAAGCAGTTGCACAGAAACAGAGAATTACAGCAAGTACGAGATTGGAAAGTGTCCTACGTCGCCGTGGTTCGACTAATCTACGATTCATATGAAATAAATAGTATTTTAAGTACTGAAATTATACTGTTGCTGTAAGACTTTCGTTAGGTGTTGAACGATTCACAAGCCAATGAACTAAAAGATATACCCGCCTCGTTTTACCGTTTCGTCAGCGAGTGTACGACGAATTGAGACCGTATTAACAGGCGTTACTTTAAGCAATCGACGTAGCGCTGCGAGGTGTGTCCGTAATTCGTCTCCCTCGGTCATAGCAGCCAACGCGGCGCGAGCATTCGTATCAATTCGCATGGCCGCATCATTAACAAAGCAAATGGCAGTATCGCGTTGGAGAGCGCTTGCTGTGATGGAGTGTTCCATCGCCGCACGTGCTCGATTCACGACCGTATCAGCCGCGAACGTATCGATCAGGATATCTGAGGTGAAAGACAGAATTTCTTGCTCATCACTTATTTTCGCCCCATAGGTTTGAAGTCCGAGACCGAGAACAGCGAGAGCAACTTTTTTGAACATACTGATCGACGTCGATTGGTCGGCCAGAGGCTCGTCGCTTGTTGCGTTTGGGACAGAGGGACTCAAAAGTTCTTCTTGTATTTGTTTCGCTGCATCAATTAATGGAAGCTCTCCTTTCGTTGCACGCTTTATCAGCATGCCTGGGATTAACAGGCGATTAATTTCGTTTGTGCCTTCGAAGATTCGGTTGACACGAGAGTCTCGATAATGGCGTTCGGCAGGATAATCCTTTACGAAACCGTTTCCACCATGAATCTGGATGTTCTCATCGAGAATGTAATCCAGCGCTTCGCTACCAGCGACCTTAAGAATTGATGATTCGATAGCAAATTCCTCTAGTGCTTGAAGAACGGCGGTACCCTTAGCTGCTTCGTCTTTGGTCTCTTGTTTTTCGCTGGCAAGCACGTTGTCAATGAGGCCAGCGGTTCGAAAGACCATCGATTCGACCGCATACGCTCGGACGGTCATTTCGCCAAGTTTATGTTTAATGGCTCCAAAATCTGCAATTGCATGCCCGAACTGTTGACGATTCGCTGCGTAATGCGCAGATTCTCTGATGGCGTTTTGACTACCGCCTATGGTGGAGGCTCCGAGTTTAAAACGGCCGTAGTTGAGAACATTAAAAGCAACTTTATGGCCTTTACCAACTTCTCCGAGGAGGTTATCAGCCGGAACACGGACATCTTGAAGTACTACAGGTGTGGTTGATGACCCATGCAGTCCCATCTTGTATTCTTCGTTACCGCTTGAAACACCATCAAAAGTACGTTCGACGATAAATGCGGTGAACAATTCGCCATCTACTTTCGCAAAGACTATAAAAAGATCCGCGAAACCACCATTGGTGATCCACATTTTTTCACCGTTGAGTACAAAGCTACCATCCGCTTGTTTTTCTGCGAGCGTTTTTGCACCCATCGCATCTGAGCCGGAGCCAGTTTCGCTCAAGCAATAAGCTCCGACGATTTGTCCAGAGACCAAGCCAGGTAGATATTGTTCTTTCTGTTTTTCAGTGCCAAACATCCTAATTGGTAGAATTGCAAGACCAGTATGTGCGCCAAACGTTGTGCTGAATGATCCTGAAGGACCGAGGCGGCCTGCGATAATAGCCGAGCTGACTTTGTCAAACTCAAGCCCGCCATAACTTTCGGGGACGTCTGTGCCGAGCAGACCAAGTTCTCCTGCACGTGTCAACAGTTGTCTAGTGAGGTTCCAGTCTTTCGTTTCTAATTGATCATTCTGTTCCATGATCTCCTGAGAAAATTCGCCTGAAGTTTGATAGATAAGCCGATGTTCTTCAGTCATTTTCTCTGGCGTAAATACAGCGCTCGGTTGGCTCGCCTCAAGGAGCCAGGCGCCACCTTTGCTTATGGTGTTGGAGTCAGTCGTTATAGACATAGGATTTGTTATTTCTCGACTAGTATGCTGAAAGTTAATTGTTAGATGCGTTCAAAAATACCGGCAGCCCCCATGCCACCTCCGACACACATGGTGACCATTCCATATCGACCATTGCGGCGCTTAAGTTCATGGAGAAGCGTTGTTGTGAGTTTAGCCCCTGTGCAACCGAGTGGATGGCCGAGTGCTATCGCGCCGCCATTTACATTGAGTCTATTTTCGTCAATGGGAAATTCACGCAAACAGGCAAGAACTTGCGCTGCAAAGGCCTCGTTGAGTTCAACGAGATCAATGTCAGCGATCGTCAACCCCGCTCGTTTTAGGGCTTTTTGCATAGCTGGAACAGGTCCAAGACCAAACAATTCAGGCTTGACCCCTGCAGTTGCATACGTAACAAACCGTGCAAGTGGTGCTATGCCGGCTTGCTTGGCCCGGTCTGCTGTCGTGACTACGACCGCAGCTGCCCCGTCACTCATTTGTGAAGAGTTACCAGCGGTTACAGAACCCTTTATGTGAAACGCAGGACGTAGCGTCCCGAGTACTTCGAGTGACGTGTCGTTCCGAGGACCTTCATCAGTTACAAAAGCAAATTGTTCGACGGTCGGCGTGCCGTTACTATTCTTGTTTACGATATTGACAGTAACCGGAATGGTTTCGTCTGCGAAGCGCCCTTCTGTGATAGCCGACAGCGCGCGCTGATGACTACGTAAGGCATACCTGTCCTGCTCTTCCCGTGTTATCGATGATTCTCGCGCGTGGTTTTCAGCCACAAGTCCAGTGCTCAGATAGACGTCTGGATAGTGCTGAATAAGATTTGGGTTCGGTGCGATCTTATGGCCACCCATCGGTACGAGGCTCATCGATTCAGTGCCGCCTGCAATAATTGTGTCGGCCGCACCAACCATAATTCGTTCCGCGGCATAGGCAATCGATTGGAGGCCGGACGAACAAAACCGATTAACGGTGACGGCCGATGTTTCCACTGGGATGCCCGCCCGTAGGCTCGCGATGCGAGCGACATTCATACCTTGCTCGGCCTCCGGCATTGCGCATCCGATAATTACATCATCAATTTCTGATGCCTTAAGTCCATCTGATTGTTGGAGTGCGGCTTGTATAGTCGCCGCGGCCATTTCATCCGGGCGTGTTGTTCGTAGCGTCCCTTTCGGAGCCTTGCCAACCGGTGTGCGAACCGCCGACGTAATTACTGCATCTCTCATGTGAGTATCCTTCTATTCATCTGTATGAAGTATGAAATCTCTAAGTAAATCTTCGACTGCGTCACCAACTTCACTGACATGTCCGTCGAAAAGGTGGTCAGCGGTGTCGATCACGACGAGTTCTTTCGGTTCTTCGAGCGAGCCGTAGAAGCGCCACATCTCTTTTAACGGAATCAATTCGTCGGCTTCTCCATGAATCAGGAACTTTGGTTTATTACTATGTGTTACGTCAGAAAGATCATATTTATCCATTAGGGGTGGTGCGATTCCAATTAATGTTGTAACTCGAGGGTCTTCGACACCAACACTCAGGGCGATAAAGGCTCCGAATGAATACCCAGCTGCCCACAGCTCAAGGTCAGGGTAGCGGTCGCTCATCATATTAAGGGCGGCACGGAAATCTTCTCGCTCACCACGACCTTCATCAAATCTTCCTTCACTCGTTCCAACACCGCGAAAGTTGAATCGTAGCGTGACACACCCGATACGACTGAGCGCCTTGGCTGTTTGGTGCACAACTTTTGAATGCATTGTGCCGCCATGGAGCGGGTGTGGATGTGCGAGTACGACTGCTGATCGAGGCGGACAGACTTCCCCACCCAAGACTTGCTCAGGTTCTAACAGGTGCGCTTCGAGGCGACCGTCTGGTCCAGTAAACTCATGTAATCGTGCTGCTGATGTAGTCACGCTGGCACCTGTTCTGTTCGCGACTTGATGCCGATTGTTTTCTGAGCGTGGTCGGAAACAAGTTTTGCAAAATGCGTGGGACGAGTTGCAATTCCAATATGTCCCGTATTCTTAATTGTTACAGCTTTTGATTTGGAAATGACCCCAAGGTATTCACGAGAACTGTTGACGGGTACTACGCGGTCAAGGTGAGTCTCTCCGGTGATGACCTGCGTTGGCGCTAGAATGCGCGAACAGTCCGCTCTAAAATCGACTTGCTGCGCTAGGCGCATCCGTTCGGCCATTCGCGTTGGTGTTGCCGGTGATTTTATGACACCGGTAAGGTACTTGGCACCGAAGCGCAAACGTTGTTGGAGAGATGGTAATGCTGTCGAAATTTCTGGGTAAAGTCTCAGCGGTGAGGTGGCTGCGAATATCGGCGCCATTAGCCGAGGTGCCTGCAAATAACGCTGGATGCGACAGGGTGGTTGCCAGTTCGGTGAAGGCGTCGACACTAGCGTTAGGCTCGAGATTGCCATTGGTCTTTTTGCCGCGTAGTGAACAGCGATCCATCCACCATAGGAGATACCGCAAAGCGAAACCCTGTCTACATTTGCCGTTGCTAAAAGTTGATCGAGCCAGTCAGTAAAACTGTCGAATCCTCGGTGTGTGTTGATCGATGCGATCGACCCGGGCTCACCTGGAAGAGAGTCGGTGATTACCCGGTTCCGGGTGGCAAGGGTATCCACAGCCTGTTGCATCCATTCCCAACGTCCTTGGATGCCTGGGATCAGCACGATCGGGATACCACGGCCATGGTCAAACATCAATTTCTCAATGTTTTTCCGGTCTTTAGTGTGTGTGCAATACGCTCTTGGGTCTTTTTTTCACCACACAGGCTCAAAAAAGCTTCTCGTTCGAGGTCGAGAAGGTACTGTTCGGACACCGTGGTTGCGTGTGCCACGTTACCGCCAGAAAGTAGATGGGCAATGGTTTTTCCAAGGTGTACATCGTATTCACTGATTCGCCCACTTCGCCATGCGAGATGCACGCCGAGTTCAAGAGCAGCTTTCGCATCAGGGCCTCCGACCGGGATATCTGTTCGTCGGGTCGGTGGCCTATACCCTGTCTTTGCTAAATGGATTGCATTGCGTTTGGCATCGTGGAGAAGTCGCTCTCTATTCATCGTAATCTGGTCGCCGGCTTGAAGGAGTCCAAGATCTTTGGCGTGAGCACCGCTTGACGACACGGTACCGAATCCGATCAGCTCAAATGCCTGTTGTATAGAAGGGAGTCTGTCGGCTGCATTTGTCGGAGTCCGATCAGAGAATCTCGAGAGTAATTCTTTTGTGCCACATCCAGCCGGAATGAGACCGACTCCTACTTCTACTTGCCCCATATAGGTTTCGGCTGCTGCTTGGACTCGGTCACTGTGGAGGACGATTTCGCATCCGCCGCCGAGCGTTAATCCTGCTGGCGCAACGACTACTGGAACATCGGCATAACGCAGATTGAGAACAGCTGACTGAAATGAGCGGATCATGAGGTCGATTTCTCCCCAATTTTCCTCCTGCGCTTCCAAGAGAACAAGCATTAGATTTGCCCCCGCGGAAAATGCTGGCCCATCGTTTCCGATAACCAGAGCGTCAAAGTGTTTTGTGGCTTCTTTGACACCTTTTGTCATCATGTCAATCGTCTCTCCACCGATTGAATTCATTTTTGAATGAAACTCAAGGCCAAGGATGCCGTCACCGAGATCAATGAGGCTTGCACCTTGATTTTGTTTAACCGTCGGTTGAGAATCTTTGGCCCGGCGGAGCAGTTGCAGATCCGGGCTAGCCGGCTCGACTTCGCCGTGTCTGAAGCCGGCAACGTCGTCGGTCTTTTTTACGAGCGACTCTACCAAAGCGGGTGGGTTCGTGCTTCGCCCTGCGGTTTCTAAGACTGTTTCGATTCCAATGGCATCCCAAAGTTCAAATGGCCCAAGTTTCCATCCGAATCCCCAACGCATAGCACGATCAATGTCATCAATCGAATGAGCGATCGTTGGAGCAGTCTCGGCAGTGTAAATCAAAAGTGGTGTGAGCGTAGCTCTGAGAAAATCCCCGACACGGTCTTTGCCGGTGAATAATGTACGTATGCGTGTACCAAGGTCATCGATTGTTTTTGCATTGTCTAGTGCTGTTAACCGAGGATGTTGCCTGGCCCTATATTCCATTGTCTTCGGATCGAGCGTGACAATTTCTGTACCCGAATTACTTCGGATTTTCTGGTAGAAACCTTGGCCTGTTTTTTGACCGTGCCAGCCCCGAGCATTTAAATCTTGCACCAGTGTGGGCAACTCGAATGCTGCTCGTTCTTCGGCGGTATCGAGTTGGCTGACGAGATTTTCCATGACATGGGTCAGGATGTCGATTCCGGCAATATCAAGTGTTCGGAAGGTAGCTGATTTAGCACGACCGAGAAGTGGCCCAGTCATTGCATCGATTTCCTCAATGGTATAGCTACCGGTGACAAGTTGTTCAAGAACTCGCATCACGCCGTAGAGTCCAATACGGTTTCCGATGAAATTTGGTGTGTCTTTCGCTACTACCACGCCTTTGCCGAGGACGCGGTCTCCGAACTCAACCATCGTTTGTACGACTGTTGGATCGGTTTCTGCTGTAGGAATCACTTCTAGAAGGGGAAGGTATCGAGGGGGATTAAAAAAATGGGTTCCAAGCCAGTGTTTGCGGAAGTTGTCACTGAACCCTTCTGAAATATTTGCAATTGGAATTCCAGACGTATTGGAACTAATGATCGAATCTTCTGATCGATGGCGTTCGATTTTTCTTAATAATTCTTGCTTAACATCAAGTTGTTCAATGACTGCTTCGACAATCCAATCAGATTCTGAGATCTCTTCGAGATGTGACTCAAAACCACCGACACTGATTGCGTGATGAGTGTGCTTGGTAAAGAACGGATCTGGTTTTAATTTTCGTGCTCGGTTTAAGCCGGCAGTAGCCGTTTTCGTATCTAGGTCAAGTAGGAGTGTGGGGATGCCAGCGTTTGCGAGATGAGCGGCGATCTGGCTTCCCATCGTTCCAGCGCCAAGGACTGCTGCGGAGCGAATATGTTTCATAATTCTAGTATCCCACCGATCAATGCATTCACCACGAGACTTGTTTATTCAGCGAGTCAATTTAGTTTTGTTGGCGAGTGTGTTCTGGAAACGCTGTTGCGTGTATAGCCGAGTGTATTGGTGTAATCCTGTTGAATGTGTGCACTCCACTCAAAATCAGTCGATGGTGTTTCTGAAGACAGTAATCCCTTGGCCAGACCGTACATGATGGTGGCTAGTGACCAACTCGGTGCGCTGGCTACTTATGGCAACGCTGATAAGGTCGCTTGTGCCTGGGTACCTTCTTCGGAATCAGGAGCGATTTCGATTACTCTTTGAAAATGTTCTTTTGCCCCGGCCATGTTGCCCTTATTGAGTTCGACAAGGGCGAGTTTGAAAAAAGGTTTTTCCCAGTTAGGGTCAGCGCTTGCCGCCTTCTCGTACCACTCCGCAGCCGTTTCAATATTGTTTTGGGCGAATTCGATTTCACCGAGGTTATAAAGATCTTCACGTGAGGCATTTAAGCCAGACGCTGTTTCCCGAAGATCACTGGCAGCGGACAGATCGCCTGAACCCATGCGGGCACGAGCGATACCAGCTTGGGCATCTTCATTGTCCGGGTCAGTTTCAAGAGCGGCTTCGAATGCAGCGATCGCCGAATCCCACTCTTCCAATTGATGGTACGACTGTCCAATTTGGACATTCAAATCGGAGAGTTGCGGCAGGTCAGCCAGAACGGATAGGTATCCATCGATAGCGGCTTGCCAGTTTTGGTTGTTGTACTCGTTGTCCGACTCCGTCAGTGTTGTCCCGATCGCTACCGGGTCAAGACCTTCCAACGCCTCGTCACCCAGCGCAATTTCAAGAGGATGACGGATCCGGGTTAGTTCAAAATTGACCGGTGGGTTGGGAGACTGTGTGACAGGAGCCGGACCTTCTTGTGGATGATAACCATCGATTTCGGCTGTGAAGTTCCAGAGCCCACTTTCAAATCCAAGGATCGCGTATCTTCCGTCACCGCCAGTTGTCGTTACAAATTGTGGAGGACGGAGTTCGGGGTCTGTCGCGTCAGCCGTAATAGTCACGCCTTCCATCGGTTCACCGTATTCGTCGAAGACTTGACCGACGATGCGGCCGCCACCTTGCGCCATGACCGGCTGGGAGAGTGTCACGACGACGGAAACCGCAAGAGCAACCACGAAAACGGACTGGGAACGCAAACTCATAACAAACTCCTATTTTTCAACAAATCCTGGAAAATTATTACTTCCAGTATACCGTATGGCAAAAGCGAAATCGTTAGATCAAACACGCTAGCGCGTTGGTATCTGCTGAGACCAATCAGACTCTAGGGCATTAATGGCATCTTGGGCTTCATCAGCAATACGGCCAGTTGACGGAATGGCACGGTAGGCTGCTAGCGCACGCTGATAGTCATTTTTTCCCTTGTACGCATGACCGATCTGTAAATGCAGGCTTGTTAGTTGCGGGACGGTGGTCAAGACGGCTTGGTAGGCCTCGATAGCCTTGTCGTATTCTCCGGTTTCGAAGAGTTGGTCAGCCGCCGCGAGCGCTTCTTGGAGCTCGTCGGCTCTCAGGTTGGCGAGCACTCCAGTTTCCGGTGCTACGGGGTTCAGTGGGTCAGTTTCCATAACAAAACTGACCCGACCGCCGAGACCGGAACCACGGACATATGCGAATCCCTGAACCGCTTCATACCCACGTCCACGGACGATGAACAACCAACGACCAGTCTGTAACCCAACGAATGAGAAACGTCCATCCTCATTGGTTTCAGTGTCGACGCGTCGCTGCCATTGTGAGTTCTCTCCGATCACTGTTGCTCCAGCGATCGGTTGGTCATTGATGTCTCGGACTACGCCAGATATAAACCCGGGCATGAAGCCAGGCTGGGCCGTCGCTGTTTCGGCAAAGACCAAGACTGCCAGCAACGGAAAAACTCCAAAAACACTAATTAAGCGAAACATTCTCAGAACTCCTTGTGGGCCAGTATACACTCGGGGTAGGTCGTGTTGCGATACAGGAAGTTCTTTTGCCGATTCGTTGTCTGTTCCATCCCTTTCTACGTTTGGTGGATGTTTTCTTCGGTTGATTTGGTAGGGCAGGAATATCGACAAATTATTGATATACAAAGACTTAATTTCATTGATGACGTTGTTCTTGAGGCGATAGAAGCAGGTGAACTTCCCGGAGCAGTGGTTTTGGTTACGAACCATGGTAAGACGATCTATCGGAAAGCTTTTGGGAATCGTGCAGTGAGGCCGCGGGCTGAGGCGATGACGGTCGACACTATTTTTGACCTCGCATCATTAACGAAAGTCATCGCTACCGCTCCGAGTGTTATGGCCTTGGTCGAAGATGGTCTGATTCGTCTTCAGGACCCGGTGTCGCTCTATGTCGAAGGCTTTGAACAATACGGCAAGGAGTCTGTGACAATCGAACATTTGTTAACGCATGTTTCCGGTCTACGCCCGGATTTTCCGTTGGAGAAAGAGTTCGAAGGAACAGAGATAGCCGTTCAATGGGCGACTGAGGAATTGCTTCAGGCTCCACCTGGCGAACAGTTTGTATATAGCGATATTAATTTTCTGTTGCTGGGAGCGATTGTTGAGCAGGTTAGCGGCGAGTCTCTCGAAGAATTTGTCCAACGGAAGATTTTTGCGCCGCTCGGCATGACCGAGACGTTCTTCCATCCACCGGCTACGTTTCGAGATCGCATTGCGCCGACGGAGACTTGTGGGCGACTCGCTTGGCCGTGTGGAGGTCCAGGTGGTGAAATGCTGCGAGGTACCGTCCATGATCCGACGGCACGTCGAATGGGAGGTGTCGCCGGTCATGCCGGTCTGTTTGGCACAGCGGATGATCTCGCTCGGTTTGGTGCGATGGTATTAGGAGGAGGCCGCATAAACCCGGAAAGCCCCGCTGTACTGTCTCCACTGACGGTTGCGCGGATGACCACTCCGGCGACTTCACGTTTTTTGGATGAGCAGCGAGGTTTGGGGTGGGATATTGATTCTCGATACTCTTCAAATCGGGGCGATCTTTTTTCATCACGTTCATTTGGACATACTGGGTTTACCGGAACGTCGATCTGGCTTGATCCTGACACGTCGACGGTTGTGGTGTTTCTTTCAAGTCGTGTTCATCCTGATGGTGATGGCAACGTGACCAGGCTGCGTGGTCGTGTGGCGACGTTGGCAGCAGCGGCCGTCGGTATCGGATCATCTGACCCGGAAATACTCCCTGTGTCGGGGGACCAGCGTCAGACACTTACCGGTCTTGACGTCTTGGTGTCGGACCGGTTTGCAGAGTTGATTGGTCAAAGTGTCGGTCTTCTAACCAATCACACCGGACGTGATCGTCTCGGTCGATCCACAATCGACCTTTTGAATGCTGCCGAAGGTGTTGAATTAAAAACGTTGTTCAGTCCTGAGCATGGTATTCGTGGTATCCGTGACGAGGCAGTGAGTGATAGCCGTCACTCCGCGACTGATCTTCCAATTTATTCGTTGTACGGCCGGACCCGGCGGCCGACAGAAGAAATGTTAGAGGGCTTAGAGGCAATAGTAGTTGATTTGCAGGACGTTGGAACGCGGTTTTATACGTATGCGACGACGATGGCTTACATGATGGAGGCGGCGGCGACTCAAGACATCTCGGTCGTTGTTCTTGACCGTCCTAATCCGATTACGGGCACACGGGTTGAAGGACCGTCGCTTGATGATTCTGAGGAGACAACAGGGTTTACGGGCTATTTTTCTATGCCCGTACGGCATGGTCTTACAATGGGTGAGTTGGCGTTGTTGTTCAATCGTGAAAAACAAATTGATGCTCAACTAACAGTGATTCCTATGCGTGGGTGGCGCCGAACAACTTGGTTTGACGAGACCGGAATTACATGGGTAAATCCCTCGCCTAATCTTCGTTCAATCACGCAGGCAATGCTCTATCCGGGGATTGGTGTACTTGAGCAGACGAATATCTCGGTAGGTCGAGGAACTGATACGCCGTTTGAACAGCTTGGGGCTCCTTGGGTGGACGGTGTGGAGTTGGCGCGAGTCTTGAACACACGAGAAATAGAAGGGGTTCGGGTATACCCAGTGGCCTTTACCCCAAGATCCAGTAAATATTCCGGGCAGTGGTGCGAAGGAATTGCGGTTTTGGTGACGGACCGTCGTCGATTTCGACCGGTCCGGTTAGGAGTTGAAATTGCAGCGGCATTATTTCGCCTGCACCCAAATGATTTTGAGCTTGATGCGTTGGTTCGTCTTTCTGGTTCTTTGAGTTTGGTAGACCGTATACGTGGTGGAGATGATCCTGCGAACATTACCGACGATTGGGAAGAGGGTGAAAACGTATGGCGTCAGACTCGTCGTCCCTATCTCATCTATCGGTGATCCACGTTGGCGTTTGCTAGAAGGGTTTCAGATCGAACGACACTACATTTGGTAGAGCATCCAGTACACCACGACACCAGTAACTGAGACATACAGCCACAGCGGAAGAGTCCATTTCGCCAGACGACGATGAGACTCAAATTGACCGCGGAGAGCTCGCAGTAACGTCACAATCGCCATTGGCAGAATAATGATCGCCAAAATAATATGGGTTATCAAAATTGTGAAGTATACCGCACGAATGTTCCCTTGACCTGTGAAAGCGACGGAACCCACATTGAAGTGATAGACAAGATAGCTCGAGAGAAATAGCGCGGAGGTCGCAAACGCCGCGAGCATACATAGACGATGTTTTTGTTTTTGTCCTTGGCGAATACAGATATATCCGATTACGAGTAGCAATGCAGAAATTGCGTTTAGCGTGGCATTAACTTCGGGAAGGTCGGTGACTTCTAGCATTATTATTTCGCGGGGCCTAGTTACAAGAGACGGGCTGAAACAAGAGATAACCACAGAAGAGATAGATAAACCAGTGATCCGAGGAAAAGAGCACGCGCACGGGGTTCTGAGCGTTCAGTTAAGAATCTAACCGCAAGAACTAAAAAGATAGCGCCGAGTACAGTTGCGACTACGAGGTAAGGAAGCCCTGCTAATCCAACGAAGGCCGGTGCCAAACTGACTGGTACGAGGGCGCACCCAAAAACGAGTGCATGTGTGGCCGTTCGGCGACCGTCGCGATCTTGCACTGCGAGTATAGGTAGTCCCGATTTTTCGAAATCGCTGCGGTACAGCCATGAAAGTGCGTGAAAGTGCGGGAGTTGCCACAAAAAAACGATACTAAATAATACCCATGTTTCGATGGTGAGTGTCCCGCGTGCAGCCGTCCACCCGATGACTGGCGGAAGCGCACCAGGAACGGCTCCCACAATAGTGGCCCAGGAGGTCCTTCTTTTCAGTGGTGTATAGATTGCGACATAGCTGACGAGAGTAGTCGCAGCAACGGCAGCGGCTACACCGTTCGTACCGACTACAAGTATCACAAGTCCGATGGTCGCAACGACGACCGCAAAAACACGACCTTCGTTTGGGGAGACGTGTCCCATTGGCATCGGTCGGAGTCTTGTGCGCGCCATGGTTTCATCAATGTCACGTTCTGCAATTTGGTTAAAGGCGGCTGCACCTCCGGCGACTAATCCAGACCCGATAAGAACATGGAACATTATGAGTAGGTCTATTGGTGACGTAGCTCCGAGAAAGTAGCCAACACCTGCTGTTGCGATTGTTAGCGAGTTAAGGCGGGGTTTTGTGAGTGCGAGGAAATCAAGGAAACGATTCCGTTCTGCCGTCAACGTAACGGTTTCGCTCTTCATGCTTGAGCCTCAGAGTGGGTAACAACAGTTTCTAATTGTGAATCACGGTGTTGATGCTCGTTAGCAGCGAACGATTCTCGATGTACACGTAGGGCAAGAGACACCGCGGTTACCCAAACGAGTGCGCCCACGGTTACGTGAGCAGTATTCACTACGACATGCTTCTCGCTCCAGATGGTCCAGCCACCAAGCACTATTTGTAGTAATACCAAACTGCTCAACAGTAACGCAGGTCGACACAACTCACGGCGCGAAGCATGGTGGTAAAAAATATGACATGCAATCGCACATACAATTGTAGCCACAAGTAATGCGCCAAAACGGTGGGCGAAGTGGATGCTGATTCCAGCGGTCCAGACAGGAGGCCATAGCCCACCGAAGACTAAAGGGAAGTCTGGTATGGCCAAACCAGCATCGGTATGACGCATCGTAGCTCCAACTAGGATCTGGATGTAAATCAAAATTGGTGTGAACAGTGCGAGCCGACTCAAAATCCAATCATTTAATGGTGGACGTTGGTCATACCTCGAATGCCATCCCTTTGAGGTGAAGATTGCTAGGCTTACGATTAACGCAAAAAACAGTTGTGCGAGTCCTGCGTGGCTAATCGAGATAGCCGGCGGGAGAAAATAAACAACCGTAATGCCACCAAGTGTGCCTTGCAAAATCACGGCGCCGAGCGCCGTCCAGCCAAGCCGTTTAACCCACCGACGACTATCAATTCTTGAAATCCAGACAGCAAGTCCGATGGTGAGGAGGCCCACGATGCTTGCGATGAGTCGATGGCCATGTTCATAAAAAATACCTCCCACCATTTTTGATAAGGGAAAAGAGAACATGAAATAGCCATAGGTGTTGGGCCAATCTGGAACGGACAGCCCAGAACCAGTACTTGTGACGAGCCCACCTGCTGTAATCAGCAGGAGTGACGCGGCGGCGAGAAGTCTTGTGTATTGATGTAACCAGGGCATCGAAAAGCAACCGACCAGATCAAAATAGTGGATAACCGGCATCCTGCCGTACGGCAGGATGCCGGTTATTTCGATTCCCGCGTTCTTTTCGTGAAATTCTTATCCGACACTAAAGGTAAACGTCACCTCAGCCGTTTCCCCATCGGCAACTGTTACGTTTTGTGTTTGAGTTCCGAGCATTTCGTGCCAGGCCTCGAGAACATAATCACCTGCTGGAAGGTTGCTGATGTCAAAGGTTCCGGCACCAGTGGTCGTGTCAAAGAATGGGTGCGGTAAGACGCCTACATAGGCGTTCATCCAGCCATGAACGTCACACTTGAACGGTAGCATTACTTCTGGTTGGTCGAAAGTTCTATCCAGGGTCATCCCTTGGATCGGTTGGCCCGTGTTGAATTCAGGATTTACTACCGGTGTCGCATGGATGTTATGTAGTGTTGGATCGGAATTGACGATCTGCACTGTCTGACCCACTTGTAAACCAAAAACATGAGGGTCGTAACGACAACCTGCTTGGTCAAGGATAAGTGTTTCACTCGGTGCTGGATAGGTCCCGGAGATACCTTCCTTGACGTAAACGAAGACGTTGCCAAGCCCATTCTCGTCGCCAACTATGTAGTACTCGGTATCGGTCATAGTGGCTTCTTTGACGCAGACGGGGTCGGAATTCATGCGAATAGTTTCAGCCATTGGAGCGGGACCCTCGATCGTGACTGTACCGTTAACGCTACTTGTTCCTGTCGTTCCTCCACCGCCACCGGCAGCGGCGCCTGATTCCGGAACCACGGAGACAGGTGGGACATCTGCTCGCGAGTTGCAAGCGAGGGTGGCTGTGATTGCGATGATTGAGACGAACGCCCAGACTCTTCGATACTGCATTGAACTCTCCTGCATGGAAAAATGTGACAGTGAAGCCCCCGGGATCTTCTCAGATTGGCGTTTCACTGAATTAACTGACTAATAATTCAATTATATCAAGACTGTCCGGCTTCTCGTAGTTTCCGCTGCACACGGTCTTCAAGCCAATGTTCGTCCCACCATTCCATCGGCGTTACCGGCCGTCCTTGCAAGAGCATTGCGAAGTGTAGGTGGTCGCCCCCGGCCAGACCGGTTTGTCCACTTAGGCCGATTTGTTGGTCACGATTCACAGTCGTCCCTTGCGTGACATCGATTGAGGCTAGGTGGGCGTACAGTGATTGGAGTCCCATCCCATGATCAATAATTACGCAATTACCATAGATACCCAAATAGTCAGCAAACACTACAGTGCCAGAATTTGCCGCACGAATCGGCGCATTGGCTGTCGAGGCTAAATCAAAACCGAGGTGTACTTGTTGGTCGACCTCTTCATTTTCGTATAGATACGTTCTGTGGTCAGCAAATCCTGACTCGACTTGGGAATTTGACAGTTGGCGAAACGGTCCATCCCATAGCCAGCTATCCGCTGTACCCGTGGCAAAGTTAGCCACAGTTTGTCGATTGCGCCGACGGAGTTCTCCATTGATAAATAAGTAAAGGTCTAGTAGTTCTGCTGATGAAGTGCTGCTGTCGACTTGCTCGTCCGCAAGATCGGAAACATTTGACACGATATCAGGCACAACACGCTGAAGGAAGCGCTCGCTTAACGGAATGCGAGATCGACGAAATGGTTGTTCGAATACGCGAAAAGCGAAACGAGCGCTGGTGGCGTTACCGGCAGGATCTCGAGCATAAAGTTCGATGGGTGTCGTCAGATCTTGATCGTATGCCAACGAAAAAAACGAGACACGCAGATCGTCAGTGCCGGTAAGGCCGGCACCTGATGCGGGATAGCCGGGATACTCGCGGTCACCAACGCGGACACCAGAGTCTACGTCCGACGGTGAAACACGATAGACAATAAATTCAGCACCGCCATGATTGATGTAGTGCAGCGTCGATAGCGGTGATAGTCGAGGTGGGGCCAGACGGACAGTGACATCGACGGCGGTTTCAGACGTCGCTTCTCGGTAGCCGTAGAGAACCGGACGCGTCGCTCGAACAACCACCCGGGCGGAACCAGCGACAAGTTCAGGATGACTGCTACGATCGAATGCACGACTAATCCGAAGGTTGCTCTCCGATTCCTGCTGGATGGATGCACTAGCACCAACATCCAAAGAAAAAAGTGGGTAGCTATTCCCGTTCTGTTCTACATGAGCGTCAAGCGCTATCAGTCGTGCTTCAGGGGTCTGGACAGTTGCTTCAAAGAAAGCGGTTTGTCCGATGAAAGTTGTGGGGCGCACGATGGTGACTTGTGGGCCCTCAGCGCGACCAGCTATCACCCAAGCAGTGATAGTGGCGCCAATGACTGTAACAACAGTGAGTAGAATGCCAATCCGCATCACAGGACTATCATACCGCTCGTCGTTGACCACGAAAAACAACCATTGTTAAGATGAAGTTTCGCGGGTTTCACGGCGGTATCGTCTAGGGGTTAGGATACGTGGTTCTCAGCCACGGGACCGGGGTTCGAATCCCCGTACCGCTACCAACGAGGCATAACTTGTTAGCAAGAAATGTTTTTTTGCTACCGTTTCCATACGCGAAGCTCATAAACCGACCATGGTGATTCGATTGCCTGGCCGGTTTGCTGAATCTGCAGTGTCTTGGTGTTGTTTATCGTGAAATCAAGTTCAATGGCACTGCGTAAAAAATTGTCATGTAGTACGCCGCGGACAAGTGGAACCAACCCACTTCCCTCGTACAGAACATTGTGTCCTTGACTGGATGATGACTCGATTCGTAGCACTCGTGGATAGTCGCCAAAGCTACGCCGATGCAGATCCAACCGTATTCGGGCCACGTCAATGGTGTCGTCAAACACAAGGGTGATCCACTCGGTGCCGTCCTGTCGCTGAGCGGTTGACCATTCGGTATTGACGTCTCCGTCAAGTAGGAGCGGCAGGTTCTGTGAACTGTGCGAGGCACTCAGTCGAAAGTTTCCATCGTCAACCAGTCTGAGTAATTGAGTTTCCTTATGGAGAGTGGGTGAATCAGCCAATACAAACTGAATAGCGGAACCTCGTTGTGTTTCGCCGAGGACTTGTTCTGGTGAAGAGCGAATGGCTTCCACGATGGCCTGGCCACGGGATGCATCAACATAACGATCAAGTTCGACGATGACTTGCCGAATACCATTGTTTCGCCATGCCGCAAGCGCCGCGGAGGTTTGCGACAGGTCGTTCAATGGCGAAGTGCTTCTGTCGAAGAATGTTCTGAGGAGTGGCCACTGCATTCCGCCCGCGTTTGCTAGTGCGCCGGTCCCAGCCTTTGTGGCTAAAGCCAGATCGAGGCTATCAGGAAAGTAATCTTCCGTGGGCACAGGGAGTCGCAATACTCCGCCAAATGATTCTGCGGTTACCCAGCGTTGCACGCTTTGTTGATCCTGAGATTGGAGTCGGTCGTATTTGTCGAACGTCCGCTGTGTGTAGGCTGCTTGCTCAGAAAACCAGCTCGATTCGAGCATGATGTTTCGGTATGTTGGGTAGTGACTTATGTTAAGGCCAACGAGGGTGCTAACCGTCAGCCAGACACCAACACGCCACTTTGATTGGTGTATTGCTACTCGTGAACATAATAAAGAGATGCCGATCAAAAATACGACCTGAGTAGGCAAAAAGTAATACCAATAGGAGTGATCTGGAATGGTGTAAACCGCTGGGTGGCGGATAATCATTAGAGTGATCATGAGGACTAGCCCGCCGCCGGTCGCAAGCGCTATCAGGGCATCGCGGACTAAGGGACGTTTGTCCATCGTGGTCTTTTTGGACAACCAAAAGACAATGGGTAGGAGGGCGGTGAATGTCCACGCTGGTACATTACCGCACCACAGTCTTGCTTGATGAAGAAACATCTGTCCTGCTTGTTGCCACGGAGTTATGTTCCAGAGATTCCCTAGACCAAGGGCTTGGTAACTGAAATCTGGGTTGTAGCTATTAAGAGTCCGGATAAGAGCTGGAGCCATTGCTTCGTTGTAGACGGTTCCACCAAGGACTACCGAGAGGCCTACTCCGATGATGGATAAAGAGGTTTGTGAATGCGGTCTTAGAGATGGAGGCGACGCTACAGTCCATAAAACGTACAAGGAGAGGAAGAGCACAAGAAAAAACAGCCCCTGTCGATCAGACAGCACCATACCGAATCCGATGAAGAAAAGCAGGACATACATCCATACTGGGGGTCGGCGTATCCGGTCAGTTTGAACGAGAGAAATTATTTGAAATAGAAATGCTAGTAGCAGCAATGACACGAGTATTTTTGCCGAGCGATAGAAAATACCGCTTGAGGCTTGGACCACAATTGAACTGAGGAACCAACTTAGTAGCGCTGCGGTAGTAACACGATCTAAACCTAGTAGTCGTCTCGCACCAGCCCTGTAGGCCAACACAAAAATCCCGAGGCCTAAGGCCCCACTAGCCGGAACGAATAGAAGTACCCCGTGCGAGTGCAATCCAGCGAGTATGTGGGCATCTAAGTAATCGATTAAGTAACTCAATTCTCTGGCTTGGTATGCACCCCAGTCGTTTAGGGAGGGGTCAAATAAAATCGCTGCAAGTGGGCGATCAGCGAGATAGTTGAGGATGAATGCTCTGGCTTCTCGATCGACAATTCCACGTCCCCAAAAGCACACGGCATGCAGTCCGATCAACACCGGTATGAGGCTAATGCACCAACTCCACAAAGAAGAGCGCCTTACGAATAGTTTTTCGGCATACTTACGTATGGAATTTGATGTTGAGACGTTAGGTCTGACCATCATGAGTGCATCAGATGAACTTTATAGGTAATCCATAGGAACTGGTTGGTTCGGTGATTCCCCACGGGCATACCGCAACACTTCCTCGACAGATTCATTTTCCATCTGTGCTCGACAGTCACGAGACATTGAGCCCATGTGGCAGGTGAGCAGGCAGTTGTCCAATGTTGTTAATTCTCCTGAGTACGGTTCCTGTTCAAATACATCGAGAGCTGCCCCACCGATTTGATTTCCACGCAAAGCAGTGACAAGAGACGATTCATCAACCACAGGTCCACGAGAGGTGTTGACCAGCAATGCCTCAGTTTTCATACTTGCGAGCTCAATCGGACCGATTAGGTGTCGAGTCGCCGGCGTCAACGGAACATGTAACGAGACGATATCGGCTTCTTGATATATCTGCTCTTTGCTGGTCCAGTGGATATCAAACTTGGTGCCTAAGTCCGGGTTAGGTGAGAGGTCATTTGCCAAGATATGAGATCCAAAGCCTTGGAGGTGTTCGATGACCCGACATCCCACTCTTCCTACTCCGATCACGCCAACGGTAAGGTCGCCAAGTCGTTTCCCGAGAATGCGTTGCCATTTACCAAGACGCACTGCCTTGTCGGCTGTTGCGATGCCTCTGAGCAGTGACAGCATCATGCCGCAGGTCAGTTCGGAGACTGCGGGAGCGGGAGCATCTGGCGTAAACGTGACTGTGACACCTCGATTCCTCGCGGCCCCCAGATCAACGTTGTCAAGTCCAATACCAACACGGGCAATTAGGCCAAGCTGCGGAGCATTCGAGATTACCTGGTCCGTGATCGGCTCTGTTCCCGCGATTAAAACATTTGCGTCGCCTAGAAATTTAGTGAGTTCGCTTTCCGTGAGTCGACGATTTAGTGGATTCATGATGAGGTGCATACCCGCATCTCGAAGAAGGTTGAGCGGTTGGCTATTTACGTCGCCAAAAGGATGGACAGAGATACATACTGTTAAGACACTGCGGTTCACGTTGCTACCCATTCGGCCCAACCATTTGGTGTTTCATAAACACGAACCCGTGTAAGTCTCACCTTTCGAGACTTGGCCGTTTCATCGGTATCAATCACAGTTTGAAGTTGAGGACCGAGCCAACTCGTAATGTTTTCGACGGTTGTGTTGAAATTAACGACGAAGTGGCGATTATTTTCTGAACGTAGAAAACTCAGAAGTGGTGAATCCTTTTCGTAGACCAAGAATGCATGGTCAATATGTTCATCAATCCAGCCCTTCGCGAGACGCTTTATTTCTCCGAAGTCGAGCACCATCCCGAATTCATCAAGCGTTGGTGCGACGAATGACAGTTCGGCGACATACCGATGCCCATGAGCATGTCGGCATTTCGAGAGATACCCGTCCCCGAGTCGGTGTCCCATATCCCATTCAATTCGCTGTGTTAATACAATCGACATGCTTAGTCCATTCCTCGATATGCTGCTCGACAGCCTGGTTCTTCTTCGACTTCAATCTGTCGAAGCACGACCGTGTTTGGTACGACTTCTGAGAGCAGGTCGTAGAGTTCTTTTGCGACATTTTCGGCGCTGGGGCTGCTCGCTTCGTCGTTGAACGGAGGTAATTCATTTAAAATTCTCCCTGTCCAATCTGCAACGGATTGTTCAAACCATGTGTTGAGATCAGCGAAATCGATTAAGCACCCAGACTGATCAAGGGTAGTTCCCGTAATCGTGATCCAGACGTGCCATTCATGCTCATGGATCGGTTCGGTGCCACCGTGGTAGTGCCGAAGTCCGTGTTTTGCTACAAACGACCGTTTAATCGTGAGTTCGTAGATGTTTCTTTCCTCAAAAGTAGTCGACGTGTTGCTTTGTCAGGCCAATTTCGTATTCGAGTTTCGTTGCATGTCGCCGATGTAGAAGATTGTCTCACGGGTACATTCATTTTCAGATAGGTATAACAAAATTCAATATTGAGCTCACGTCATAAATCAAATTAGGAACCGGTGAAGGGATAGTCTAGATAGTAGTCAGCGGCTTGTTCACACCGACGGTCTCGTGCGTCGTTACATAAACGTTTACTCTCACGGTAGTAATCACGTGCACGTTGACGACTGCCTTCAAGGTCAGCGATTTTTCCCAGTCCAAGCCGCGCTCGACCTATGACCCAGAGTGGCGCATCCCCATTGGCTGCGCGAGATAAGTCAGCGTGTGCACGGTCGACAAGACCCAAATCCATTCTCGCTGTCCCGCGCGCAAGGTGCCACGTGGCGTCTTCACCAAACATTCGTGTTCGGTCGTCGCCTTGTAGTTGCGAGAAGCCGTGGGCTAGGGAAAGGTCAGCCATTGCCGGTCTATCGTCGCGGAGCCATGTTGATGCAGTTTCAAGCCACACGAGTCGATTTCGTGGATAGGTCCGTTTCAGCTGTTTCAGAAAGCGTTGAGCCTGCCCGTATTGGCGTTCGCGATTCAAGAGTAGTATCAAGGCAAATTGCGCCTCGGCCTGCGTTTCACCTGGGTACGCAGCGGCGTCTTGAACCAAGGTGATTGCCTCATCTTTTCCGCCATCAAATCCCACGAGGTAGGCCATCATGCGGAAGAGGCGTGGCATGATGGACACGACGTAGCGATAGATGCCGACCAGTAGTTTTGCATCATCACGCTTCGGGTTTAGCTCGAGGACTCGTTGGTGGGCGCTGTACGCACGCTTTGCGTAACGTAAAGCTCGAAAGTTTTGTCCTCGAATTGAGGCGCGGTAGGACGCAGCGAGGCCTAAGGCGATCCCGAGTTCATAGTGTGCGTCTGCGTTCATGGGTGCGACTTGTATTGCTGTTTCCGATAATGCAATTGCACGTTCAATATGATCTTCAAATAGTTGATCGAGTTCTTTGGGCGGAGGTTCAAGATCTCCGGTTGGGCGACTAACTGACCCTGTAAGGTAGTTGTCGACTAGGAGTGCGCCTCGGGAAAATAAGAGTTTCAACCAGACAACTGCAGCGAGCGAGCGATGAGTGGCTGGATTGTCCGGGTAGGCTTGAACCACTTCAGTCAATTTAGCAATTGCCGCCTCATGGTCGAGGTTATATGCCAGGTGAAAGCCTTCTGTCACGAGTGCGGCTGGTTCGGCAGCTATTACTGTCGAAGTAGATATGCACCAGTAGGCAACGAGAACAGTTACGAAATATGGTCGATAGGCCTGGGGCATTGGACGTCGGTATTCTTGTTATACATTTTGTCTGATACGAACGACGAAGTCACATTGTTAGTCCCGATCCGAAACTCGTTATCGAGACGCGTTAGACTTAGCTAACTTTCTAGGTATGCATCAGCGACTGCGGACCCTCGAACAGCTTGCAATCGGCCAACGAGGAGTTATTCGTCATATTGATTGTGATCGTCGGACCGGTTGTCGTCTCATGGAAATGGGGTTATTGCCTGGGACTCCGATAGAAATGGTCCGCCGTTCACCTCTTGGGGACCCTCTTAAAATTAGACTACGCGGATATTTATTGTCATTGCGCAAGTCGGAAGCTTCCAGCATCTATCTTGCGTCTGACGGCGAACCGGAGTCAGTTTTATCTGAAGTAACAGTCTTGCCCTGTTCGGAGCGAAAGACTGTCGTTCAAGGTACTGTCTCGCAAGGCACAGAAAATCGGGGGGTATCCCCTCGTGTGGTTGTTGCCGGTAATGCCAATGCTGGAAAGACGACTATTTTTAATGCCTTGACTGGATCTCGTGCGCAAATCGGTAATTACCCGGGAGTGACGGTTACTCGCTCATCCCGTGTAATCCAGTTGCCTGATCAGACAGAGGCTGAAATTGTTGACTTACCAGGAACCTATAGCCTGAGCAGCCATTCGCCGGATGAGCATGTAGCGGTCGATGAAATTTTCGGTCGGCAGCAGAAGCAGACTATGCCTGCCACGGCTGTTGTGGTGGTTGATGCGTGTGCTCTTGAGCGTGGTCTGTATTTGGCGTTACAAATTATTGAAACGGGTGTTCCTGTTGTTATTGCACTAAACATGATCGATGAAGCTGAGGCTAGTGGCTTCGCTGTCGATCCTGACAAATTAGCATCTTGGTTGGGTGTGTCAGTTGTACCAATGGTAGCTTCGAAGGGAACCGGTCTTGAGGAATTACGTCAGGCCATTACAGTTACCATTCGTCAAGCCCCTCAAGAGGCCGTAACACAGGGTTACTTTTCAAAGGCAGTTGAACAGGCGGTTGAAGAGATTGAGCAATCTTTTGATAAAACCAGTTACATAGACACGCCTGCAGTTCGCCGGTCATGGGCCATGTGGTCACTTCTGTCGTATGACACGGATGATGAAGAAGTGACCAAGACTCTTCCGGTTTCTACTCGTCAGACGATAGAAGCTGTTCGGGAACGGGCTCGAGGAGCAGAAATTAATCTGGACTACGATGTGATTGCTGCACGCTATCACTTGATCGAACGTGTCGTTGGGGATGCTCGGCAAGTGGTCCGAGAAGTTGGTCGATCGTGGACTGACCGTATTGACAGTATCTTGACTGACCGTGTCTACGGGGTATTGGTATTTGCAGTCGTGATGTGGATGCTGTTTGAATCGATTTTCAGTTGGTCTGATCCCTTCATCGGAATGATTGAAGATGCCACAGCAGCGTTTCAGAGAATGGCTATAGCTCTCTTACCGATAGGACCACTGCAAGATTTGGTTGTGAATGGTGTCATTGCGGGCGTTGGTAATGTTGTGGTGTTTGTGCCTCAAATTGCATTGCTATTTGTTTTTATTGCATTTCTCGAAGATCTCGGATATTTGGCTCGTGTCGCATTCATTATTGATCGACTTATGGGCCAAATTGGTTTGCATGGAAAAGCTTTTGTTCCGATGCTGTCAGGGTTTGCCTGCGCGATTCCAGCGGTTATGGCTACGCGAACTATTGAGAGTCGGCGTGACCGTTTGATTACGATGCTTACGTTGCCGATGGTGTCGTGTAGTGCGCGGTTACCGGTCTACGCGTTGGTTACGGCAGTCGTTTTTGCCGGAGAGCCTCGACTCTTTGGTCTGTTTAGTGTGGGCGCTGTGGTGCTATTTGTCATGTATGCCCTTTCTGTTTGTGCCACGCTCGGTGCGGCAACTGTGCTCCGGCGAACAGTTCTTGACGGGCCACGACTGCCGTTGGTGCTTGAGTTGCCGCCGTATCGGGTCCCGGTCTGGAGTAACGTGCTGCTTGTTACGTGGAGGCGAGTTCGAAAATTTTTGGTTGATGCCGGGACTATCATCCTGACGATGACCATTATTCTCTGGGCATTACTGTCGTACCCGAACGATCCTGAAATTTCGTTGCGGTATGAAGCATTGCGCGCAGAGACCGTGTCCGCGATTGCAGATCCAGTAGGGCGGGCTGAGGCCCTTGAATTGCTAGATGGGCAGGAGGCAGGGGCAGAGCTTCGCTACAGTTTTGCTGGGCGGGTAGGGCTGTTCATTGAACCTGCGACAGAGCCTCTTGGGCTTGATTGGCGTATTGGTGTGGGCATTCTTGGTGCCTTTGCGGCCCGAGAGGTGTTTGTTTCAACGCTAGGGATTGTTTTTGGCATTGCTGACGCTGATGAAGAGAATGCTTCTTTACGGGAGTTGCTCCGAGAGGCAACATGGGAAGACGGACGTCCACTTATGACACCGCTAAGTGGTGTCTCACTGATGATCTTTTTTGTCTTGGCATGTCAATGTATGAGCACAGTAAGTGTTGTTAGGCGAGAAGCCGGTAATTGGGGATGGCCGATGTTTATGTTTGTCTACATGACATTCCTAGCTTACGGTGCGTCGTTATTTGTGTATCAAGTTGGGTCCCTACTCGGATGGGGTCTTGCATAATGTTGAACTGGCAAGAAGCGCTTGTTGCGGTGATTGTTGCAGGGGCTGTCGTGTCGCTTTATCGTCATCTTCGTGGCATGTTTGCAACTTCTCAAACTTCCGGTGATACCTCCTGTCACGGATGCGATGACTGTGGGGACGATGCTGAATCAAGTCTTTCCGATAACTCAACCACTCACGTGTCTCGGTGACAGTAGTTTTACCATCCGATCGCCAAGCCATCTTTACGGGGATCTGATCCGCCCTGCAGCACACCGTGCTTGTGATCAATTTGTACCCCTTGAAAGCCACCAAATCCGCCTTGTTCGCTTGATAGTGAGTGTCCAAAGCCTGCCAGCGTATCGGCAACATGCTTACTGATCCCGCTTTCGAGGGCGATGGCTGACCCGGTCCATCGGACACGGGCGGCTTCGCCCGCCTCTTGCAGGGTCATACCAAAAGCGAACAGATTAGCTAGAACTTGTGCGTGTCCCTGTGCCTGCATATCTCCCCCCATAACGCCGAATGCCAAAACAGGTGCTTGGTCTTCGAGAACCAGGGCTGGAATCAACGTATGTTGGGGGCGCCGCCCACCGTGAAGGCAGTTTGGATGACTAGGTTCGATTGAGAAAAGGCTTGCCCGATTTTGAAAAACGAGTCCAGTGTTTTGACTTACGACGCCCGAGCCAAATGCTCCGAAAAGGGATTGAATTAAAGAAATGACTGTTCCTGTATCGTCAGCGGCCGCGAGGTACACGGTATCACCCGTGCCAGCAACGGGTATGGTCGTACTTGAACCGTTGTGCCACGCGCGGTATTCCCTAGCGGCACGGTCCGGACAAATTTCATCACGCCGGAGACTTGCGTAATCGGCGGACAGTAAATGGTCTAGAAGGGCGGGCGGCACTGCGTCCGAGTCGGCGAGATATGCGGCTCGATCGGAAAAAGCAATCCGTATTGATTCAATCAGGCGATGTAGGTACGTTGGAGAATTGTGTTTGAGTTTGTTTAGGTCACCTGCGTCGATCAGGTTAAGAATTTGGAGTGCAGTCATGCCTTGCGTGTTTGGTGGTAGTTCAAGCACTGTACGACCAAGAAATGTCGTTCGAATAGGATCGACCCAATTCGATCGGTGTTCCGAAAGATCGTTTAGATCGAGCCACCCGCCGAGCCGTGAAAACTCTTCAGCGATTTGTTTCGCAATCGTTCCGCGGTAGAAGGTATTGATGCCGTTGGACGCAACTTGTTCGAGCGTGTTCACTAAAAATGGATTACGAAATACCTCCCCCGCGCGTGGTGCTGATCCGTTTGGCAGGAAGACTGTGGCCGCTTCTGGGCTGCTGGCGAGAAGTGGCTCGACGGTTTTCCACTGGTGAGCAACTATTTCAGACACCGCAAAACCGTGTTTGGCGTAATGGATGGCCGGTCTGAGAGCACGGTCAAGAGATATGGTGCCGTGCTCGCGAAGCAGTTGTTGCCAGCCGTCGACCGCACCAGGCACACTCACTGAGAGCGGTCCTGATTCGGGGACCGGCTCGCCGGGCCCCACAGCGTCTGCTAGACGCTCAAGTGATGCAGAACGAGGTGCCCGACCACTTGCATTTAAGGCATGAATCTTCTTGGTCTGCCCGTTATGCAGAATTGCAAACAGGTCTCCACCCATGCCTGTCATGGTCGGTTCAACAACAGACAGTGTTGCCGCAGCTGTGACCGCAGCGTCTACGGCGTTGCCACCTTTCATTAGAATTTCGAGTCCAGCGGCAGAAGCAAGTGGTTGACTTGTCGCAACCACGCCTCGCTGTGCCATTACGGTTGAACGGGTTCCGTGACGGTTCTGAAGCGGACGATCGCCTGGACGCCAAGTCATGGGGTTACGGAGAGCTGTCCAATGGCACCGATAAACATGGACTAGTTTTTCGCTGACACAACCCGTGCGCTCCAAGTGCGTTGGTCAGTGCCAGTTCGAGACGTTCTGAATACAGCTCAGCCATAAGGACCGTAGCAATGCTTACCGTGCGTTGGAGGACGTATCACCTTCCGGAGGTGACGCTAATGGAGCGATGTAACTTCGCCGTGCTCGCGCTGTCATTCCCGATTGTTTCAGCCGAACTTCAACATTGTGCAATTGTCCATCTGGTTCGCTCGGCGTAAAACCGATGACGTACTGGCTATGTAGTTCTTGGGCAACTCGTGTAAAGGTCGGACCAAGTTCATCTGCTTCAGTCAACTCAAAATATCCACCGCCTGTTTCCTCCGCAAATCTTCGGAGATTTCGGTCGGGGCGTGTGCGTACGTATCGAACGCCATTGAAATAATTGCTTTCGAAACCAATGGAGTAAATCATAACTTCGTCAGCGATTGCCTGTTCCAGGATGTCATTTGCCCCAGCGTTGCTATCAGTGTCGTCGCCATCAGTGAAGAGGAGTACTACTCGTCGTCCTTCAATGTTTGACAACGCGTTAAGTGAGGCAGCAGCAGCATCGTAGACTCGTGTGGAATTCCCGAAATCTAGATTTGGGAGCCATGAAATTAATTCATCACGGTCGCCCGTGAAGGCCACTGGTTCAATTTCAACCTTGTCATTGAATGAACCGACCTTTCCACGATCATCAGGCAGCATCCGTATAAGGAATTGCTCAGCCCCGGCCATGAGACGGCCGCGATTAAGGTCCATGCTGGCACTGGTGTCCAGCATCACGACGACGGTGATCGGTCGCACGGAGTTTTCGAATACGACAAGTTCCTGAAGGTCATCATTGTCATAAACTTCAAAATCTTCACGCGTGAGGTTCGGGACAAGACGTCCGTCGTCGTTCGTGACTGTAACAAAGAGGTCGACGAGTTCGGTGCCACTTCGAAACATGGGCTGTTGCTGAGAACGAACGGGGATACTGTTGGCAAAGAGTATTCCTGCAGCGAGGACGACAGCGATGCAAAGTCGAAATCCCATCTCTTGAGCTTACCGTTGACAGTTTCTCTCGGCAATAAAATAAGTACGGACTGATTGGCCAGTTTCATATAAATAACTGCGATAAGATGTCGCTACGTTGTCACAGTCGCGTCCGCAGTAGTACGTTATGCATACGAACTGGAGGTCTAAAATTATGTTGAAGCATATGTTCGTCGTGATTGGGTTGGCAGTAGTCGTAGGAATTGCTCCCGTAGTGGCTGCGGTGGCGGATGGTCTCGCACAACCCTATCTGCATATTCAATTGGCATTAGCCAATGATTCAATGGATGGTGTTGCGGATGCAGCGCAACGAATTGCTCAGGAAGCGGAGACGTTAGGTCCTACGGCAAAGTCTATTGGCACGGCCGCTGCCTCGATTGGTGCGGCGTCGGATATTAGTACTGCTCGAGCTGCATTCGGTCCGTTGAGTGATGCCCTGATTGCTTATGGTGACGAGGTTGGGTTTGGTGACCTTAAAGTGGCTTATTGTCCGATGGCAAGGAAATCGTGGGTGCAGGAAGATGGTGCGATCCTGAATCCATTTTACGGGTCGATGATGCTTAATTGTGGGGGATTTCGGTAGGAGGTTTTTGGTTTATGGACGTTCGTGGTGCTGTCTCGCTATTACTTGGCTTGTCGTTGTTTGTCATCTCCGCTTGTAGTGGGGGTGAGCCGCGGGCTGTGACGGATGATGGCGGAGTGGCTGTCTCAACGCCGTCCTCTCCCAGTTGTGATGCCGACAATGGTGGTCTTGTCCTTCCAGACGGATTCTGTGCCTTGGTTGTTGCGGATGGGCTTGGGACTGCTCGCCATCTTGATGTGACTGCTGATGGCGATATCTATGTAAGGATGCGCGGGAATCGAGGCCGTGGGCCGGAAGACCCACCCGGACAAGGTATAACGGCATTACGAGATACAACCGGGGACGGACGGGCTGATGTTATTGAAACATTTGCCGATCATTATGGTACTGGTCTTGAGTTGAGAGATAACTATCTTTATGTATCGACCACGACCGAGGTATACCGCTACCTTTTGAATCCAGAAGAATTAATTCCTACCAGTGACGCTGAGTTGGTGATCAGTGAATTTCCCGAACAGCGAGGACATTCGTCCAAAGGCTTTGCGTTTGATGGTGATGGTCATATTTATGTCAATGTCGGTGCGCCTTCTAATGCTTGTATGGAACTTGCTCGGACTAAGGGGTCTCTTGGAATCCGACCGTGTCCCCAGTTAGAGCGACAGGCGAGTGTTTGGCGGTTTGAATCGGATATGTTGGGGCAGACGCAAGAGGCTGATGGATACAAGTTTGTGACAGGCACACGAAATATTGTTGGACTGGCCTGGGACGCTCAGACGAACGCGATGTATGCCGTACAGCACGGCAGAGACTCGCTGCATACGTTGTGGGAGTTTAGTCAAGAGGACAGCGCAGAAATTCCATCTGAGGAATTGTTTCGGCTTGAAGATGGGAACAATTTCGGCTGGCCATATTGTTATCACGATAAGTTTCAAAACAAACGGTTGTTGTCACCTGAGTATGGTGGTGATGGCCAGTTAGTCGGCGAATGCGGTGAATATGACTCACCATTAGTTGCGTTTCCTGGTCATTGGGCGCCAAACGATATGCATTTTTATGGTGGCGACCAATTTCCTGCAGAGTTTCGCGATGGGGCGTTCGTCGTTTTTCATGGGTCATGGAATCGAGCGCCTTTACAGCAAGGTGGCTATCAGGTCGCTTTTGCGCCAAGGCGCGATGGCAAATTTACGGGCGAGTATGAAACCTTTGCCGGAGGATTTGCTGGTGAGGACACCCCGATGCAACCTCAGAATGCTGCGCACCGTCCCGTCGGGATCGCTGAAGGTGTGGACGGTTCGCTCTATGTGTCCGATGACGCTAATGGCACGATATGGCGTATCGTGTATCAAGGATCGTGACACGGCGAATTGTCCGGGTACCACTCGTCTGTTCTTTCAGCCCGTCGCATGATGGGAAGTAATCAGTGGTTGCCTCAAACCAAAGGATTTTTCCTTACCCAAAACGAGAATTCTAAGAGGTTCATAGTGGTTTCATTTGACCAAGTGGGGCGAGAACTTTGGGGCGAAGTGTGTCGAAGTATCGTGGAGTAACGTGTTGATGAGTAATGTTCGAGATGTTCTAGAACGCGCAGTTCGCCAGCGCATTCTTGTGCTGGATGGAGCGATGGGGACGATGATTCAGCGACAGCAGCTGGATGAATCAGGTTTCCGAGGCACGCGATTTGCCGATCACAAGCAGGATCTGCAAGGGGACAATGATCTATTGGTTCTCACCCAACCTCAGATTATCGAGCAGATTCATAGTGAGTACCTCGAGGCTGGAGCGGACATCATTGAAACGAATAC